>Ga0209223_10001341_pt1 | contig 27204 bp, 24 predicted proteins | sample COG_06_FD_184750 | JGI IMG/M metagenome (GOLD analysis project Ga0209223, IMG submission 184750) | Pelagic Microbial community sample from North Sea - COGITO 998_met_06 (SPAdes) (version 2) | ecosystem: Environmental > Aquatic > Marine > Neritic zone/Coastal water | place: Helgoland, sampling...
TGAATGGTGCCAGTTAGTTTTTCTAATTCAATATTTTGTTCTATTGCAGCTACTATATAAAAAGCCATTATCGGAAGTACAGCTCCGTTCATAGTCATGGAAACAGACATTTTATCTAAAGGTATTTTATCAAATAATATTTTCATATCCTCTACAGAATCAATTGCAACACCAGCTTTTCCGACATCTGCAGAAACTCTCTCATGATTAGAATCATATCCTCTATGGGTAGCTAAATCAAATGCTACTGAAAGTCCTTTCTGACCAGCTTTTAAATTTTTTCTATAAAATAGATTTGATTTTTCTGCAGTTGAAAATCCTGCATACTGTCTTATGGTCCAAGGTCTTGTTAAATACATGGAAGAATAGGGCCCTTTTAGAAATGGAGCAACTCCAGCTATGAAGTTTTCATGTCCAAATGATGTTTCACTTAAATCAGAAATGTCTAGCTCGATATTTTTATAAGATACTCTCGCCATTTCAATTTTTAATAAATTCTTTCAAATTACTATTTTTTAAATTTTTTAGTAATCCACCGTTTACTTCAATTTGTTTTAACATTCTCCAGGCTTTGTCGGCCATTTTGAAGGAGATTTGTTCGATTACATGAGCACCTTTAGTAACGTCCTTTAGAATATTAATTTGACTTTCTTCATTTAATATTAAAGGAATATTTGCAGCTATTTTCTTCCAATAATTTTCTTTAGAGATTAGCAATGAATCTGAAAGAACAAAAGAATTAGATCCTCCAATAAAACTACTCATGGCAGTAGAAGTAATGGATAAAATTCTAAAGTCCTCACTTTTGTCTTTTAATATTTCAGGATTCAATGAAGTTTCAACAATCAAATTGGCTTTTATACTATGAATTTTTAGAACTTGGTTTATTATGGATTTTACAGCTTTTAGTTTTGAAATATTTTCTAAAAAACTATTGTCTAAGAAGGATTTAAGAATAATTTTTTTTGGAATTTCTATATTATTTTTTTTGTGAATTTCTATAATTTCATTTAAATATGCACCTGTTAATGCAATTTCTGATGAATGGTTGTTAAAAGAAAGATGTTTGCTGGATATTTCTAGATAAATACATTTGAAATTTGTATTTAAATTACTTTGAAAATGATGTTGGTAATCTGTGAAATCTATAGAATTATCACCTTCATTTAAACTATTTATTATTTTCGTTAGCAAACACATTCTAATAGATCCTTTGAAATTTGGATTAGAATTTATCCAATCTGTCCAAGAAGATATAGCTTGTTTTGAAGCGTTGTGATTTAACATAATATGGCTATAAATTATGTCATTCATTACATTTTTAAAAATAGAGTCAGCATAATTAATACCATCAATATGAATGCTATTTATTCCATCTTTTAATCGGTTAAATATTTGAGAATTTATGTTTTTTTCTTTCTCGAAATTCCAACTTATCTCTGAAAGTTTATCTTTTTTATCATTTTTAAGTACAGATATAGCTTTGCTGAAAGTATTGATATTACCATACTCAGTTTTCCAATGAAAATCTTGAGCAGTTTTATTGGATGAATCGTCTAAAACTTTCTTAATCCACTGATCTTCACTCGAAGCATTAAATTCTGACCAAAGACTCATTTTTTTTATTTATTGTTTTAAATATACGGATAGATATTCATTAAGACTTATGAAATATTTAATTTGGTTTTAGTTTGGAGATAATACTATTAATTTCATTAAAGGATTTCGAACTATCTAAGTTTTCTATCCATTGGTAGCTTACATCTTTTTTAAACCAAGTCATTTGTCTTTTGGCGTATTTTTTGGTGTTCCTTTTAATTAGATTTATTGCTTCTTCTTTGGTTGAATCACCATTAAAAAAATTAAATATTTCTTTGTATCCAACAGTGTTTAATGCATTTAATTTTTTCTTATCTCTTAAGTTTTCCACCTCCTGAAATAATCCATTATTAACCATAAGATCAACTCTTTTTTCAATGTTTTTTTCTAATTGATTTTTATCAATGTGTAATAAAAATTTTAACATCTTAAAAGAACGTATCTTTTTGGTGGAGGTTAATAAACTAGAGTAGGGTTTTGAAGTGATTATACAAACCTCTAGTGCTCTTATCAAACGTTGACAATTACTCAAATCCATAATGCTGTAATGCTTTGGATCTAATATTTTTAAATTTTCTTGTAAATACTCAATTCCATTTTCTTTTAGTTCTAAATTCAAACGATTTCTAACAGCTAAATCTTTAGGTAAATTATCTAAACCTTTACAAACAGCATCAATATACATACCCGAACCACCTACTAAAAATGCAATTTTTTGTTTTGTGAAGTAATCTTCTAAATGGCTAATAATTTCTTTTTCGTAATCTCCAGCAGAATATGCTTCTTCAATGCTCTTGTTATTTATAAAATAGTGAGGAACTTCATTTAATTCATCTAAAGAAGGCTTTGCTGTTCCAATCGACATTTCTCTATAAAACTGACGACTATCACAAGAGAAAATAGAACTATTTTTATTTTTTGCCAATTCAATTGACAACTTAGTTTTGCCCACAGCTGTAGGTCCTGCTAGAACAATTAATAAAGGTTTTTCTTTTTCTGAATTCAAAGTAATTAACAAAAATAGTTCAACAAATTTTCAAAGTATTCAGTAAGATTTCAAAGGGATGATTAAATTTGTGTATGAGTAAAAACTTGCTGATACTTGATTTTGGTTCTCAATATACACAATTGATTGCTAGAAGAGTTAGAGAACTTAATGTATATTGTGAAATCCATCCCTACAATAAGATTCCAGATAATTTTAATTTTAGTGCTGTTATTCTTTCTGGAAGTCCATGTTCAGTGAATCAAAACGATGCTCCTCATCCTAATTTAGAATCTTTCAATGAAACAATGCCCATATTAGGTATTTGTTACGGTGCGCAATATCTAGTTAAACATTTTGGAGGAGTTGTGGAAAGTTCCAATAAAAGAGAATACGGAAGAGCCAATCTTTCTTTTTTTGATATTGAGAACCCATTGTTTGATAATGTAAAATCTAATTCTCAAGTTTGGATGTCTCACGGGGATACAATTAAAAATTTGCCTTCAAATTTTAATAAAATTGCATCTACCACTGATATTGAAAATGCAGCTTTTTATATAAATGAAAGTAATATTTATGGTCTTCAATTTCATCCTGAAGTATTTCATAGTACAGACGGTTTGCAAATCATAAATAACTTCGTTGTTAATATTTCTCGTTGTTCAACAGATTGGACACCAGATTCATTTGTGGATTCTTCCATTTCAAATATTAAAAATCAAGTTGGTCATCAAAAAGTTGTACTAGGTTTATCTGGAGGAGTAGATTCTAGTGTTGCTGCTTTGCTTTTACATAAGGCAATAGGAGAAAATTTACACTGTATTTTTGTAGATAATGGTTTGCTAAGAAAAAATGAATTTGAAGATGTTTTAAAACAGTACGAATCTTTAGGATTAAATATCAAAGGAGTGGATGCAAAAGAAGAGTTTTACAAATCTTTATCTGGAATTTCAGATCCTGAACTAAAAAGAAAAGCAATTGGCAAAACATTTATCGATGTTTTTGATAGAGAAGCCAATAGTATTAAAGATGTAGATTGGTTGGCTCAAGGAACAATTTATCCAGATATCATAGAATCAGTTTCTGTTAATGGACCTTCAGTTACCATAAAATCTCATCATAATGTTGGAGGGTTGCCAGATTATATGAAATTAAAAATAATTGAGCCTTTAAAATCCTTATTTAAAGACGAGGTTAGAAGAGTAGGAGCCTCTCTTGATTTGCCAAAACAAATTTTAAATAGACATCCTTTTCCAGGTCCTGGGTTAGGCATAAGAATTCTAGGAGAGATAACAGAAAGCAAAATAAAAATTCTTCAAGAAGTCGATCATATATTTATTAATGGTTTAAAAGAATTTAAACTTTACGATGATGTATGGCAAGCAGGAGCAATTTTTCTTCCTGTTCAATCTGTTGGAGTAATGGGTGATGAAAGAACTTATGAGAATGCTGTAGCTCTTAGAGCTGTTTCTTCTACCGATGGGATGACTGCAGATTGGTGTCATTTACCTCATGAGTTTTTAGCCAAAATTTCCAATAGAATAATCAACAATGTAAAAGGAATAAATAGAGTAACTTACGATATAAGTTCCAAACCACCTGCTACCATTGAATGGGAATAAAAAATTTAACATATAGATTCTTATCATTTTTCTTAGTGGTATTCTTTGTAACTAATCTAATTGCTCAAGACAAACCAAATGCAAAATTTACTTATCATACAGTTTCTAAAGGGGAAACAAGCTATGGAATTGCTAAAAAATATCAAATTGATTTAAATGAATTTTTCAACTATAATCCAAGTGCATCCAATGGTTTGTCAAAAGGAGATACCTTAAAAATTCCTATTAAAACATTTGTTAATCAAACAATAGATAATGAAATTGATTCTTCTATAAAAATACACAAGGTGTTGCCAGGAGAAACTCTTTGGTCAATTGCTAAAATATATGGAATAAGATTACCAACTATTAAAGCTTACAATAAATTATCAACCAATGAATTGTCAGAATCTCAATTGTTGTTAATTCCCAATATTCAATCCGATACAAGTAATATGGTCCAACCACTATTTAAACATGTAGATCATCCAATGCTTAAAAAGTGTGATACTCTAATTATTCATAAAGTAAAAAAGAAAGAAACTTTATACTCTATTTCAAAAAAATATACCGTTGGTTTAGACCAGATAATTAAAAACAATTCTTTTTTAAATGAATTTGGACTTAAAAAAGACCAAGAACTGAAAATAATTTTAAGAATTAAAGATTGTATAGAGGATTCTGTAGAAAATAAAAATGATTCTCTAGACCTCTTTCTGGGTAGTATTTATGATCAAAAAACATTAAGAATTTCTTTAGTATTACCATTTTTCACTAATAAATCTGATTCAATTATTGTAAACTGCCCAGAAAACACGAACTGCACCATAGATAAAATATCTGAAAATTCTTTTCAAATTTATAATGGAGTTAAAATTGCCCTTCGTGATCTAAAAGAATTGAGATACAATCTTGAATTAAATGTATTTGACAGTAAGTACGACACCAATACTATTAAAGAAATATTTCAAGACACTTTATTTAAATCCTCTAATTTAATAATAGGTCCCTTATATTCTAAAAATATTAAAATGATGAGAGTATTTTCCAAGAATTCTCATATTCCTATGATATCTCCCTATAATATTCCTAGTCAAGCACTTTTTAATTATCCTGATTTATTTAAAATACAACCTTCAAGATCTTCACAGTCTAAAGAGATGGCAATATATATTAAGAATTCTAAAGATGACTACAACATATTATTATTAAGTGATGTAGAAGACAATAAAAGTAAGGTTTATGGCAATATTTTTTCAGATGCTTTCAATGATACTATTTATCTAATAAAAGATTCTTTAAAGGAAGTAGATTCAATTTTACCAACCTTACTCAAAAGGGGAGATGACTGGAGTCATTTATTGGATAAATTGTCTAAGAAAAAAAGCAATTTAATTATAATAACTTCCAATCAAGTTCCATTTTTAACCTATGCATTTAATAAAATTATAGAATTTTCTAATTCTCAAGAGCATTATAAATCTGATTTTGAAATTTTTGGTTTTGAAGATATATATAGGATTAAGACTATTGATGTTATTTATAAAAATAAGTTTAATTTACATTTTGTTTCTAAAGGAATACCAGATCTTAACTCAAATAGAATTGCAGAATTTAAAGATAAATACCGGGATTTTTTATCTGCAGAGCCCACCAAATATTCTTACTTGGGATACGATATTGTAAAATCTATTTTCATGAAAATTTACCCAGATAAATTAAATTCTGAAAGTTATTACCAAGGATTGCTTAACGATGTGTTTTACAATAGAATTGATTTGGGTAGCGGTTCTGAAAATATCCTAGTTAATTTTTACAGGATAGAAGATTATAACTTAATTCAAATTCCTCAAGATTGAAGAAATTACTATACATTCTAGCAATTTCATTTCTTGTTTTTGTGCTCTATTTAATTTTTCCATTTTTTAATCTTTTTATCAACAAAGAAAAAAAAGAGATACTTTCCGATACCAATAAAGTTATTTTAAAAATTCAAGAAGATTTATCCTTCTCTGAAATTGGAGATTATTTAGTTAGCAAAGATCTTTTATTAAGTTCCAAAACAATCAACCAACTTATTGAGTTTAAAAACTTGGAAAATAATATACTTAAAAAGGGTAAATATACAATTCAAACAAAATGGTCTACTAATAAATTAGTCAATCAGCTATTTTTAATGAGGAATCAAAATGTTATTGATTTATACATTCCCTCTGTTAGAAATCTTGAAATATTGTGTGGCAGACTTTCTTCCCAATTAGAATTAGATTCGGCTAAACTATTGCATCTTTTTTATGATGAAAATATTCAAGAAAAATTTGGATTTAATTCTTATACTTTCTCTTCTATGGTAATTCCTAATACCTATGAAGTATTCACAAATATTTCGGAGAATAAGTTAATTGATTTTATTGCAAGTAAATACAAAATTTTTTGGAATTCAAAAAGAATGGATAAAGCAAACGCATTAGGTTACAATCAATCTGAAATTACTACTCTTGCATCTATTGTTCAAATGGAACAACAGATAAAATTTGACGAACATTCTAAGATTGCTGGCCTTTATATAAATAGACTTAAAAGTAATATGAAACTACAAGCAGATCCAACTGTTAAGTTTGCTTTAAAAATGCCCAATTTAAGAAGATTGTATTACAAACATTTGGAAGTAGATTCTCCTTACAATACCTATAAATACAAGGGTTTGCCTCCGGGGCCAATATGTATTGTAGACCCTAGGGTAATTGATGCAGTTTTAAACTATTCTAAACACGATTATATTTTCATGTGTGCCAAACCATCTTATTCTGGATATCATAATTTTTCATCAACCAATAAAGAGCATGAAAAATATAAAAAGATGTATACTACTTGGTTGTCTTTAGAGAAAATCAATTAATTAAAAGACCTACTATAAGACTAATAAAGCTACATCCAAAGCAGCTAATTGCAATTACTTTGAGTTGGCTGTCCAGTAATTTCATGTCTTGATATTTGTTTAATAGTTTTAGATGTCTAATTACAAAAAATAAAGGAAACATAGAAAATAGGTAGTAATAATTATTGGTGAAAATAACAATTGTAATAAGTGAACTAATTGCTATAAATAGTAATAAGAAATGATATTTTTTAGATTTATTTATTCCCATTTTTACAACTAATGTTATTTTATTATTTTTTTTATCATTTTCATAATCTCTCATGTTATTTAGATTGAGAACTCCACAACTCATAAGTCCAGTAAATAATGCGCCAGGAACAGTTATCCAGTGAAAGTTTTTTGTAAATAAATAATAACTTCCAATTACTCCTACCATTCCAAAGAAAATAAAAACCGATAAATCTCCATAAGCTTTATAACCATAAGCAGATTTACCAACAGTATATTTTATAGCAGCTATAATAGAGCCGATTCCAAGAAATAGAAAGATTAATATTTTAAATATGTCTTTATGAAATACACTAAAAATTAGATAAAGTCCAACTGTTAAAGTAAGGATACTTATAATCACAATTGCCAACTTCATTTGGGATTTAGAGATTTTTCCAGATTGTACCATTCTCTGTTCTCCAGTTCTATTTTTGTCTGCTCCTTTTATCGCATCTCCATAATCATTGGCAAAATTGGATAATATTTGAAGTAATAGAGTAGTAGTAAGGGTGAGAAAAAGCACTTTATAGGATAGTTCTATATGATTTATTATCACTAATGATGAAGACAATAGAATACAAGAAAATGCTAAAGGGAGTGTTCTTAGTCTAGCTGCTTTAATCCAATATTTAATTTTCACATCCTAAAAATATTATCTTTTTCTTTCTCCTGGGTTATTGTGTTGCTTTTTTCTTTCTAATTGTATTTTTTTAAATTCTTTACCTGCTTGATAATACTTTGCTAGTTTTTGAATAGGAATTACTTCTTTAAATTTTTCATGGTATTTAACTAAAATATCTACTTTTTCTTTGCCCATTTGTATTTTAGCATCCATCATTTTTTCTAATTCTTCATCCGAAAAGTCTTCTATTTTTTTATCCTTTAACATCATTCTACCATGCGCATTTTTATCTTTCAGATCTTTTAGCTCATTTTCCATCTCATTTAATACAGGCCAAAACACTCTAGACTCTTCTGTATTTAAATTCATTTTTGAAGTAAAAAATGCAATTTTAATAGCCTCTCTATTTTCTTTTTTTTGATTTAAATCATTTTGAGCTAATATAAAAGTGGAGGATAGAAATATAATTAGTAAAATACTCAGTTTTTTAATTTCATTAAATTTTTTCATGTTTATTTTTTTTGTGTTTATAAATCAATTTCAATTTCTAAATAATCATCTATATTTTCATCAATATTTAAATGATTAAAGTCTTCATCATTAATGAATGTGTAAAATATTTCGTTTTCTATAGCTAAATATTCATCAATGGATTCATTTAATTGAACATAGTTAATATTTTCATTTTTGTCTGGTGAATTTAATAAGAAGTAGAATCCTATTAATAGTAAAAACATTGCAGCTGCTTTAAATAATTGATTAAATAAGGCAATTTTTGATTTTTTTGATTCTAAACTATTTATTCGGTTTTCAATCTGTTGGTTGAGTTCGTTAAAATAGTTTTCAGGTATATTATAAATAGATTTTAAATACTTCCCTTTATTTTTTTTAAATATTTCCATGTCATTAAACATTGTTATTATTATTAATTTTTTATTAGCTTTTACTTAAATTCACTAATTATCTTACTTACTTCAAAAGTATCGGGGAAGGATTTACTAATTGTAGGACTGTTTAATAACTTAAGTTCGTACTTAATTAAGGCATTTTCATCTAATTTATTAATCTTGTCTTCAATTTCTTTTCTTTTTTCAAGAAGTTTTATTACTTCATTATTCTTAGTTATTTTAGTATAGTCTATTTTTCTCATTATAGTAATTGGATTAAAAATTATTAAAAAGGTTTAATCTCTAGATAATAATTTTTCGATTTTGGTAACTGCATGATGGTAGTTAGCTTTTAAGCCCCCAATACTTCCCCCAGTTATTATTTGAATATCTTTGTAGCTTAAATCCTCAAAATATTTTAATTGAAAGATCATTTTCTGTTTTTCTGGTAATTGTAGAACAGCTTTTTCTAACAATATGCTTATTTCTTCGGCATCTTTATGGAAAATATTGTTGGTAGGCTGCTTATCAGTTTGAATCTCAGAAATATTTAAATGGTATTCTTTCTTATTTTTCCTAATCCATTGAATCGCTTCGTTATAAGCTACTCTGTAAATCCATGTTGATAATTTAGATTTTCCATTAAAAGTATTTAGTTTATTCCAACATTTAATGAAAACTTCCTGAACTACATCATCTGTATTTTCATGAGAAATAACTATTCTTTGAATTTGAAAATAAATAGATTTTTTAAAATGATTTACCAAAAGTGTAAATCCTTCTTTTTTGGTTTTCTCATTATTGAAAAGAGATATTATTTCTTCTTCTACTTTTTTATCATGCATTCAAAGGCGATTATTTTCGCTTTAAAACACGATGGGTTGCTTTTATTATATCAGAAGAATGTAAACCATATTTTTTCATTAGATCAGCTGGTTTTCCACTTTCTCCAAATTTATCATTAACTGCAACAAATTCCATTGGAACTGGATGGTTTTTAGCTAGCAATTGCGCTATTGATTCTCCCATTCCTCCAGCAACTTGATGTTCCTCAGCAGTTACAACACATTTTGTTTTAGCTACTGACCTTAAGATGCTTTCATTATCCAAAGGTTTAATTGTATGAATATTAATTAGTTCAACGGATAATCCCTCTTTTGCTAATGCCTGTGCTGCTTCTACAGCTTCCCATACTAAGTGACCAGTTGCAAAAATAGAAACATCCGTTCCTTCTTGTAATATTAAAGCTTTTCCAATTTCAAATAGAGTGTCTTCAGGGATAAAAATAGGAACTTTTGGTCGTCCAAATCTTAAATATACAGGTCCATTATAATCTGCAATAGCAATGGTAGCTGCTTTGGTTTGGTTATAGTCACAAGGGTTAATAACTGTCATACCAGGCAACATTTTCATCATTCCAATATCTTCTAATACTTGGTGAGTTGCTCCATCTTCACCTAAGGTTAACCCAGCATGAGAGGCGCAAAGTTTTACATTTTTTCCAGAGTAAGCTATGGATTGTCTTACTTGGTCATAAACTCTACTAGTAGAAAAATTTGCAAATGTACCGGTAAATGGAATTTTTCCACCTATGGTCATCCCTGCAGCAATTCCCATCATATTAGCTTCAGCTATTCCTACTTGAAAAAACCTATCTGGAAATTGATTTTTAAAGTCATTCATCTTTAACGATCCAGTAAGATCTGCACAAAGAGCAACTACATTAGGATTAGTTTTTCCAAGTTGAGTAAGACCATCTCCAAATCCTGATCTTGTGTCTTTATTTCCTAAAATTTCAAATTTCATTTTATAAATTTATGTTAATGTTTTGTCCTGAAGCTATTGTAAATTCCTTAATTATTGTGTGGGCAGTACTTTTAGACCTTATATTTCGAAAACTAATAATATATTTTCCGGGTTGAATATTCAAGCTTTCAATAGTCATATCTTTATTAAAATCATACAACCAAATATTTTTACCATCTTTTTTTAAAAAGAGTGCTGCCGGTCCAATAGATTTATTTAATTCTACAGTTCCATAATGAGGAATGGTTATATCTGTTATTTGGCTTTGATTAATTTTAACATTATCAAATTTTATTCTTGGTAATGTCAATATTTCTAAATTATATTCACCGACTAAATACTGCTTTGTGGTGTTCATTTTATGAACGTTAATTATGGAGGATTCCTCTGTGGTTTTGACCAAGCAATTAAGGCCAGTATATTGGTCAATAGAGCCTTGAATCTTCAAATTAAGCTCTCCCATGGGGGTATATGTATTTATAATATTGTGTTTGCCGGGAATGACTTTAATTCCTTCTACAATAACTTCTGGTACCGTATGCACAACTAGTTTATAGGTATAAAGTGGATCTAAGGCAATAGTATCTGGGTTTTGCAATCTATTTATCGTGTGCATGTAGGTGTGTAATAATTTATCGTTTTTATCATTATAAAAACTCATAGTAACATTTGTTTCTTCAGGAAGATTTCTTGCGTTATTTAAATTTACTTGCACTGTCGTGTTGTTTAGAGCTTGACTTATAACAAATTTTAAAACGCTTTTAAATGAGTCTTTGTCTTCTGCACTTAAAAACTCTCCTATACATTGAAACTGACTTAAGTAAGAAGTATCTAGTCCAAGTCCAATAACAAAAGGTTTAAGTTTAATTTTTTTTTCTTTAAGGGCAATTGCAACAGCACAAGGATCTTCATCACATGCCTCTATTCCATCAGTTAATAAAATAATAATATTTCTACAATTTTCGCAATCTGGAAAATCATCTGCAGAATATTCCAAAGATCGTGCTATTGGGGTAGTGCCTTTAGGTTCTAAGGACCTAATTTTATTAATTATACTGAAATGATTTTCCTTAGCATCTGCAAATGGTACTTCTAATTTAGTATCTGAACAGTCTTGTTTACCGGGAACAATTCTAGTTTGATGTCCATACATTCTTAATGCTAATTCTACATTTTCAAGCATTTTCAGACTGTCTATAGTTTGTATCATTAACTGCTTGGCAATAGTTATCTTACTACTATTTCCCCATTGAGCATTCATACTATTGGATCCATCAAAAATAAATAGTATTCTAATTTTACCATCTTCATTTTGTCCAAAAGCATTTATACTACTAAAAAAACTTATTAGGATTAAAAAAGATATTTTAAAATAAAGTTGCATAAATTGTAATTGAACTATTAAAGTATTAATAATCTCCTAAAGACTCAACTTGTTGATTTAGAGCTATTTCTAATTGGTCGTCATTAGGGGCAACACCATGCCATTTATGAGACCCCATCATATAATCAATTCCGTAACCCATTTCAGTTTTCATAATAATCATTATAGGTTGTTTTTTACCTGTTAAACTTATTGCTGTTTCTAAAGTTGCAATCATCTCCTGCAGGTTATTACCATTACAACTTAATGTTTTCCATCCAAACGCATTCCATTTTTCTTCCAAATTTCCTAGAGAAAGTACATCATCTACATCTCCATCTATTTGTCTTCCATTAAAATCAATGGTAGAAATCAAGTTATCTACTTTTTTTGCCGAAGCATATAGGGCAGCTTCCCAAATTTGTCCTTCTTGAAGTTCTCCATCCCCGTGGAGTGAATAAACCAAACTAGTATCCTTATTTAATTTCTTGGTGGTTGCTGCTCCAATTGCAACACTTAAACCTTGTCCTAAAGAACCACTTGCCACTCTTACTCCTGGCAAACCTTCATGAGTTGTTGGATGTCCTTGAAGTCTAGAATCAATTTTTCTGAAAGTATTGAGTTCCTTTACTGGGAAATAGCCAGTTCTAGCTAAAACAGAATAAAAAACAGGGGATATGTGTCCATTGGACAGAAAAAATAAATCCTCATTTTTACCATCCATAGAGAAATTAGTACTATGGTTCATTATAACCTTATAGATTGCAGTAAAATATTCTACACATCCAAGAGAACCTCCAGGATGACCTGAATTTTGAGCATGAACCATTCTTACAATATCCCTTCTTACTTGGCAAGTAAATTTTTCTAAGGATTCTAAATTATATTTTTTCATTTTTAAAATTTAATATTCAAAAATAAGCATATAGTTATTCTATAAGGTGACTGTTAACAACTTTCAGTAACTATTTTATTAATTAAATTTAATAATCAAAAAATTATATCAATTTGCTTATTTTACAATATCTTCTGTTAATGTTGTTCTAGTTTCCTATAAAATTGTATTTTTGAATTTTATGGAAAGATTCTCCTTGTTATTTATAGTTTTTTTATTCAGTAATTCTTTTTTCTCACAAAAAGAAACTTCTTTAAATATCCTTGAAAACCAAGAATTGATAGATTTTCTTAGTAAAAAAAAAAACATTAACTATTTAAATAAAAGTGGTTATTACTTTTTAGAAATCCCTAAAGAAAAGTCATTTTCTAATAGACTAGCTAGCACGATTTCAATAGGCGACACATCTAAATTAGACATTGACAAAATGGATGTTGATTTTTTAATGAATGATTATCAATACTATCTTGTTTCCAATTGGAATACATTATTGGTTTTAAAGTCAATCAACCATCTTAAAAACGAAATGAAAACAGTTGAATAAGTTTATATATATATTCCTATTTAATATATTCTTCATTTTTGAAGTATATGCCCAGCCTGAGGTTTTGATTTCAGATGATGATTGGACTTCCAATACTAACAATGGTCCTTGTAACTGTGACACGGATTTTAACAACGGTTCTTTTATTAATTTTAGAGATGCTGGTGGGGACGCTTTACCTTATGGCCCTAACGAATATGAAACCATCACTTTATGTCCAGATTCTACAGGCTCAAAAATGGTTTTGGCAATTTTAAACGATCCTGCAAACGGATATGTTTTAAATATACATCCAACAGACACGTTATATGTATATGATGGTCCTACAGTAAATGATCCTTTACTTGCTGCCATAAACGATTCAACTTTTCCAAACGGCATTAATATTCCAGCTTCTTGGGCAAATACCTCAGGATGTTTGACATTTAAATTTGTAAGTGATGCTTCTTTTCAAGGTACCGGTTGGGGTGCCAACTTATCTTGTGCCAATCTTATTCAACCATTTTCCAATCATATCAGCGCATTTATCACAGGAAATGCCAACGGATCAGGAGACACTTTAAATGACTTATTTCCAATAGATACTGGATATGTAGATATTTGTTTTGGTGACATTGTTGAGTTTGTAGCTGAGCCATATTTTCCTTATGAGCCAGGTGGTGATTCTGCAGCACTTAGTGGAGGTGGATACATGCAGTCTAATAGCTATACTGTTTCTTGGGAATTAAGTGATGGATCTTCTTACACAACCAACTCTTTTTTATTTACTCCACCTGCAAGAAATGGATATTTTGTTACTTTGAAAATTGAAGATTCTTTTGGTCAGTTCCGATATAGTTTTTGTAAAATTAGAGTATCTACTAGACCCAGTTTTTCCACTTGTGGACCAGCTCAATCTCCCATTTGTTTAGGTAGAGTTACTGAACTATTTGGTGGAGTTACTGGATCCGATACAGTAGGGGTGGACCCAGTCTCTACCAACTTTCCAATAGGAGGTGTTTTTGGTACCCAAACTTATCTTCCTGATGGTTCAGGAATTAATTATACAACTGATATTAGTATTTCTGGATTTACACCTGGAATTACTATTCAAAATGCTTCTGACATTGAAAAAATGTGTGTTAAAATGGAACATTCTTATTTAGGTGATTTAGAAATGATGCTTACTTGCCCTAGTGGTTTAAGTATAAATGTATTTAATAGTTACTCTGGCTCTGGACTATTCCCAGGAGGTTTTGGAGGAGGTAGTACATTTTTAGGAGGTGCCTATGACAATAATACTGGAAATATAGGTTATTGTGAAGAATACTGTTTTTCCAATTCAGGTAATGCCATGCCAGCATGGGTAAATGGTTTTACCCCAACCACTGCTACTGGTCCTAGTGCTGGTCAAATGGTAACACCAGGATTATACCAACCTGAGCAAAGTTTTGTTCCTGCACTTACTGGTTGTCCAATTAATGGTACGTGGACACTAACTGTACGAGATAATTTGGGGATTGATGACGGTTATATTTGTGAATGGGGAATTTATTTTAATAGTACTCTTCATCCAAATAGTGAAACTTATGCTCCTTCAATAACATCCACCAACTGGTTGCCTGATACTACAATTATTTCCAATCAGGATACCAACATTATAGTTCAGCCAAATAGTCTTGGACCTACAAATTATACTTTTGTTGTTGAGGACGAGTTTGGATGTTATTACGATACAGTTATTACAGTTCAAACAATTCAAGGGGGCTCAATAATAGGAGATACTACAACTTGTGATGACTATTTTGATTATACTTCAAATTATTTACCTCCCTCAGGTGGATTATGGCTTTATTACAGTGATTTTGGAACTTTATCTTTTGATCCAAATAATACTGTCGCCAACCCAACAATAACTGCCTCAGAACCTGGTGCATACTTTATGGGATTATTCGATGTGTATTGCAACGATACATTAATACACATAGTTGAGTTTAATGAAGAACCAGAACCTTTCCCTTTTTCTTTAGATACTTTTTGTGTTGGACAAAGTATTCTCTCTATAATTTACAATACCAATACTGATTTTACTTATGAGTGGACAGACATGGATGGAGAGATAATTTCAATTGGAGATTCCTTACTTCTAAATAGTAATAACTATACTATTGGAACTCACGAAATCCAATTAACAGTTCTAAATGAGTGTGGTGAAGAAACTACATCTGAAGATTTAGTAATTGAAAAGTGTGACATTCCAAATGTTATTACTCCAAATGGAGACAATCTTAACGATTACTTTTACACCCATTTCGCATCGATTTATGACGATGTGAATTTGATAATTCTAAACAGGTGGGGAAAAGTTGTTTTTGAAGATTCCGCTTACAAAAACCAATGGAACGGAACCAACTCTAAAGGCAATCCGTTGGGATCGGGAACTTATTATTTTTTCTTAAGTTTTGATGAGGGAAAAGAAAAAAATCAAGGCATTTTACAGATTATAAATAACTAAAATATTTACTTTTAAATTATAAATTAATGGCTCTAAAATGTGGAATTGTTGGATTGCCTAATGTTGGTAAGTCTACTCTTTTTAATTGTCTTTCCAATGCCAAAGCGCAATCTGCTAATTTTCCTTTTTGTACAATTGAACCAAATGTTGGAACTATAACAGTTCCCGACAGTAGATTAAATAATCTAGAACAATTAGTCAATCCAGAAAAAGTTATTCCAACCACTATTGAAATTGTAGATATTGCAGGATTAGTAAAAGGTGCACACAAAGGAGAAGGTCTTGGAAATCAGTTCTTAGCTAATATTAGGGAAGTAGATGCCATTATTCATGTACTAAGATGTTTTGACGACGATAATGTTATTCATGTTGATGGAAATGTGAATCCTGTTTCCGATAAAGAGATTATTGATTTAGAATTACAATTAAAAGATTTAGAAACTTTAGAGAAGAGAATTGGAGCAATTGAAAGAAAGGCTAAATCTGGTGATAAGGAATCTGAGAAAATTTATAAAGTTTATACTGAGGCAAGAGAACATCTTGTTTCTGGGGATTCAATCAGATCTTTGGATATTGATGAGGGTTTGTTCAAGTTTTTAGATGAATTACAACTTATTACAGCAAAACCAGTTATTTATGTTTGTAATGTGGATGAGAGTTCTGTAATTAATGGAAATGAGCATGTAGATAATGTTAAAGAATTAGTTGCTAATGAAAATGCTGAAATATTAGTTTTAGGTGCAGGAATTGAGTCAGATATAGCTGAGCTAGATGATTTTGAGGAAAGAAAAATGTTTTTAGAGGATCTAGGACTTGAAGAACCAGGGGTAAGTAAGCTTATAAAAAATGCATATTCTTTATTAAACTTGCAAACTTACTTTACAGCAGGAGAAAAAGAAGTAAAGGCATGGACCATAAAAAAAGGCATGACCGCCCCAGAAGCTGCAGGTGTAATTCATACAGATTTTGAAAAGGGATTTATAAAAGCTGAAGTAATCAAGTTTAGTGATTTTGTAGAGTATGGTTCTGAGAGTTCTGTCAAAGAAGCAGGTAAATTAATGATTCAAGGAAAAGAATATGTGGTGAATGACGGAGATGTAATGCATTTTAGATTCAATGTCTAAATAATAAAGTTCTATTTAAATCGTTGTTGTTTTATGTTTAGATTAAAGGTTTTAATCATTTTAATTTTATCTGTAAGTTTTTGCTTTTCGCAACAAGCAGTTACATCTTATTCTATTCTAAATAACAATTGTACATCAAGAAATTCATCTCTTGGTGGATACCCAATAGGTGTTTTTGACTCTGAGGATGCTTCAATAGCTATATTTCTACCATCTAATCTTCTTTCCAATCACGAAAATCAGTTGGTGATTAACTACAACAATCATTTTGCAGATTCTGATTTTGGAATGGTTAATTACAATTTTAAAGTAAAAGAAACAGGTGTTTTTTCAGCGTCCTTGTTTTATAATAACTACGGAGATTTTGAATATTACAACCCATCAGGAAATTCGTTGGGAAATTCATTTACAGCTAGCGATTGGATATTTCAATTAGGTCATTCTAAAAAGTTAAATGATAATATTCAGATTGGTGTTAATTTAAAATTTCTTGGTTCTGTATTTGAACAATACAAATCATTTGCTATTGGCTCTGACATTAGTATAACTTATTTCGAAGAGGAAAAGCAGCTAGGTGGGTATTTATTATTGAGCAATATCGGAACTTCTATCAAAAGCTATCAAGAATCCAATGCCAAAAATAAATTACCATTTAATTCTGTTTTAGGAGTAAATACTAAATTAAAACATGCTCCAATAAGATTTCATTTATCTTACCATCATTTGAATAGATGGAGTTATTCATCAAATACTCAAACTACTAACCAAAGTGCAATTCAAATTAATCAATTGCTCTCTAATTTTTTCAATCATATTATAATTGGAACAGAATTTTTATTTTCAAAGAATTTTAATATAAGATTTGGCTATGATTTTTTATCAAGAAATAATCTTCAACCAGAATCTAGACCAGGAACAACTGGAATTTCTTGGGGAGTTGGTTTTAAAGTGAAAAACCTTAAGATTAATTACTCTAATTCAAAGTACCATTTTGCTGGAACTTCTAATAATATTACAATTATTAAACAATTAAAATCTTTTTCAAACAAATAAGTTGGAGTCTTCTACTGCTTGAAGATCTTCAAAATTGAAAATATTTCTATCTAACATATGAGATGGTGAGATGTTTTGTAAAGCTCTAAATATTATTGCTTTTCTATTTGGGTAAATAAGCTCCCATTCTTTCATAAGGGCTTTTATCTTTTTCCTTTGAAGATTGGTTTGCGATCCACATAAGTTACAAGGAATTATAGGATGCTTTACTAAATCAGAATATTCTTGAATTTCTTCTTCTTTACAATACGCCAATGGTCTTATTACAATTAAATCTCTCTTGTCAATTAAATACTTTGGTGGCATTGCCTCCATTTTACCACTAAAAAATAAATTCAAAAAGTAGGTTTCAATAATATCGTCCATATGGTGACCTAATGCAATTTTATTACAGTTAAGTTCTCTTGCTTCATCATATAGAGTTCCTCTTCTTAATCTTGAGCATAAACTGCACATTGTTTTTCCTTCTGGAATTTTATCTTTTACAATACTGTAAGTATCTTTTTCAATAATTTTAAAATTGACTTTAAGATTGGATAAATATTTTGGCAATACTTCCGTAGGAAAACCAGGTTGCTTTTGATCCATATTGACAACAATAAAATCAAAATCTATATCTCCATATTTCTGGAAATGTATGAACATTTCTAACATGGTATAGCTGTCTTTACCACCTGAAATACAAACCATTATTTTATCTCCATGGTCAATCATTGAAAAATCTTTTAATGCTTTTCCAGTGGAAGAAATGATTTTTTTTCTTGATAAATTGATGGTCTTTGGTATTGACATAATGCAAAGAAAATTAATTATACTTTAAATATCACTTATTTAAAAAATTAATTCTCTTCAAGAAACGAATTATTATATTTGTCAAAAAATTATCATGACAGATTCTACTTCACTAATGCAGCTCGAGAATGATTTTGGAGCACATAATTACCATCCACTTCCGGTAGTATTGGAAAGGGGAGAAGGAGTGTATGTTTGGGACTGTGAAGGAAAAAAATATTTTGATTTTTTAAGTGCCTATTCTGCTGTTAATCAAGGCCACTGTCATCCCAAAATTATTAATGCATTAATTAACCAGTCTAAGAAATTAACTTTAACAAGTAGAGCTTTTTATAATTCTGCTCTTGGACCTTACGAAAAATTCATTTGTAATTTGTTTGATTATGACAAAGTCTTGCCAATGAATACGGGAGTAGAAGGTGGGGAAACTGCCAATAAATTGGCTAGAAAATGGGGCTACTTAAAAAAAGGAATTCCTGAAAATAAAGCTCGTATAATCTTTGCTAAAGGTAATTTTTGGGGTAGAACATTAGCAGCAATTTCATCTTCAGACGATCCTCTTTCTTACAAAGATTTTGGTCCCTACATGCCAGGCTATGATTTAATTCCTTACAACGATTTAGAGGCATTGGAAACAGAATTAAAAGATTTTAATGTTGCAGCCTTTATGGTTGAGCCTATTCAGGGCGAAGCTGGTGTTGTAGTGCCAGACGAAGGCTATTTAGAAGGAGTCAGACGCTTATGTGATAAGTACAATGTACTCTTTATAGCAGATGAAGTTCAAACCGGTATAGGAAGAACTGGTAAATTGTTGGCTTCAGATTATGAAAATGCCAAGCCCGATTTACTTATTCTCGGAAAAGCACTATCTGGTGGTGTCTTTCCTGTTTCTGCAGTTTTGGCAAATAATGAGGTAATGATGTGCATAAAGCCTGGAGAACATGGTTCTACTTTTGGAGGCAATCCGTTGGCTTGTGCAGTTGCACAAGCAGCTTTAGAGGTTATTATTGAAGAAGATCTTGCAGAAAATGCTTATAATCTAGGAGAATATTTTAGAGAAGAAATAAATAAGTTTATTAAAGATTCTCCAATAGTTAAATTGGTAAGAGGAAAAGGTCTTCTTAATGCTATTGTAATTAATGATACGGAAGAAAGCAATACTGCTTGGAACTTATGTCTTGAAATGAAAAACAACGGACTATTAGCTAAGCCAACCCATGGAAATATAATAAGGTTCGCTCCACCACTAACAATAACTAAAAATCAATTAGACGATTGTATAAAAATCATCACCAATACCTTAAAAAATTATAAGTTAGGTTAAGAGTTAAGCATAACAGGCATTACTAACATTAAAATATCTTCGCCGTCTTCACTGTTGTCTGGAATTAGAATACCAGCTCTATTGGGTGCACTAAGTTCAAATATAACATTGTCAGAATCAATGTTTTGAAGCATTTCATTTAAGAATCTTGAATTAAAACCAATTTCCATAGATTCACCCTCATAAGAACAGGTCAATCTCTCATTAGCTTCGTTAGAAAAGTCCACATCTTCTGCGCTAATATTTAATTCACTTCCATTAATTTTTAATCGTACCTGGTGAGTAGTTTTGTTAGCGAAAATGCTAACTCGTTTAATGGATTGAAAAAAAGCATTTCTGTCTACGGTCAATCTGTTTGGGTTTTCTTTTGGTATAACAGCATCGTAGTTAGGGTATTTGCCATCTACTAATCTACAAGTAAGTAAAATATCATTGAATGCAATACTAGCATTAGATTCATTGTATTTAATAGTTACTTCGCCTTCAAAATTTTGAAGCAATCCTTTTAATAAGTTCATGGGTTTTTTTGGAACAATAAATGATGCTGCAGCAGAAGATTTAACATCATTTCTTGTATATCTAACCAATTTATGAGCATCAGTAGCAACAAATGTTAAATCAGATTCGGATAACTGAACAAATATACCACTCATTACCGGTCTTAAATCATCATTTCCAGATGCAAAAATTGTTTTTTCAATAGCTCTTTGAAAAATATGACTGCTGATAGTGACAGTTGAAGGTGCTTCAATTAATGGGGATTTAGGGAATTCAACTCCAGAATAACCACTTAATTTATACTTTCCATAATCTGAAGAAATTTCTACACCCATTTTATCATCTACAGAGAAAGTCAGTGGATGATTAGGAAACGTTTTTAAAATATCTAACAACATTTTTGCTGGAATAGCAATACTACCTTCACTTTTTGCATCTATAGAAATAGTAGATGTCATTGTGGACTCCAAATCCGAACAAGATATGGTAAGTTTCTGATCTTGAATTTCGAACAAAAAGTTATCTAAAATTGGAAGGGTATTAGAACTATTAAGAACACCACCAATGGATTGTAATTGCTTTAATAATACTTGGCTGGAAACTATAAACTTCATAATAAATAGGTTAATGCTATAAATATCAGAATAGTATTAATAATATACTATTAGTATTAACCTTATTTATTAACACCTAATTAATAATATCTCCTAGTATAAAAACTAAGGGGTTTAAATAAGATTTCCCAGTTGAAATATTGAGCTCTTAAAAGCTCATTGTTTTTATTTACTCGAATATAGCCATGTTCTGCATCCCAACCTGTTGAAGAATCAATATCTTTAATTTTCCAAAATTCAACTTTAGTAACTTTGTTGGAAGAATCTGTTAACTCAAAATAGTAATGTGGCTTACTTTTAAAAATAGAGTCCATAACGTTTTGTTTTTCAAACATGATTTTATTGTAACTAACATTTTCAAAGTGAGACAAATAATGCTTCACCTGAATAGAATCATAGTTGTTTAATTCTTTGTTGTTTAAATCAAATAACTTGAGGGTATCATCTTTGTAAGATATTGTATAACTCTCCTTGGGTTTTTCAGAAAAATTCACAGAAATATTTTTTATGCTTTTAGGATTTGGATAATTAAAAACACGAGGAGATCTCCATCCTTTCCAATCTGTAAAAAATCTAACATCTAGAGATCCATACATTCCAGGTTTGTAAGTAATGTAAGGTTTCGAGCTTTTATTATTTCCATTCTGAAGTAACATGTAGGTTCCTAAATGATCTTGAGTAGGAGAGCCAATAAACCATGTTTTGAATGCCTTGTTATTTTCTAGAAATATTTCTACTTTCTTATGTCTTACTGAAAGTCGATTAATTACAGTGTTAAAAGCAGATTTAGGAACATCTTGTTTTACTCTAATTCTATAAAAGGTTTCCATTAATAAATCCACACTGGATTTATTTGCTGTATATTTAGAACCTTCTATTATCCATTTATTGGAACTGACACTTCTTGAAATTACAATGCTGTTATCTTCTGTATCTGAAATTTTAAACTTAATAACTTTTGAGGTATCCTTAATTGCAAAATCCTTTAAATCATAATAGCTAGAATCATTGTTGCAACTAAATAGACTTAAAAGTAACCAACTATATATCGTGACTTTAAAAAACTTTTTATGCATATTTCTTTTTTCTCCTATATTGATTAATTAGGCCAATAACGATTACTAATATTAAAGGAATCAAAATATTAATAAGTTGCCAAAAATTTCTTTGTCCAAAAATTTCTTTATTAAGAAGTCTTGGCATGTTCATTTTCGATCTTAAAGGAATAAGTTCGCTTCTATCTAACAGTTCGTCTATAATGTTTAGAAAAAATACCTCATTGCCATATCTTGGGAAAAATTCAGAAGTCCCATAGTCTGCACTTTCAAATGAAAGCAGAACTGGTTTAATTTGATTATCCGCTTTTATAAAATCATTTCTTATCAAATCTCCATCGCCAATAAAAATCATTTTAGTTTTCTTACTTTTTGATTTGAAATTAACAACAGGATTGGATATAAATTTTTTAAAATCTTTACTTACAGCCCTATTTTCATAATTTGATTTAAAAACCCCTTCAAACAACCATGCTGAAACAGGAGCTTCATTATTTAAATCAATATCAAAATTTCTTGGATTGTAATTGTATAAATTTTGATAATTGACAGAAGTTTGTCTTAATATTTTAAATTCAGCAGATGACTTTAATAATGCAGTTTTTTTAATATTATCATCTCCAACAGTATCAATTGAACAGACATATCTTGTTTTTATTGGTCCAACATTATTTAGATAAATAGATGGTTTGTCAAGGTATAATAGAGGATAAAAATACCAATTTGGAATTCTACCTAATCCATCTTCTCTAGTTATTGGAGCGCATCTTACGTCATTAACCATATTTACATTAAATCTTGCTCCATATTTAAATAGAAATTGCTGTAGTTGGTGTTTTAAAGGTCTAGCATAAGTTATATTAGTATCCACTAATTCAGATTCATTTACCTCCAACATATCTACCATCCAAATAATTTTTCCTCCATTCATAACGTATTGGTCAATTATGAATAATTCTTTCTCTGAAAAAGAGGTTTTTGGCTTGGCAATTAATAATAGGTCTGTTTCATCTAAAACATCTAGATCTTCACTAATTTTCGAAACATCTTTCAGGAATTTAGAAATTTCTTGATTCTGGAATGTTTTAGTAATATATCTCTTTGCATTTTTATTTGGATTACCAAATTCATCAAAAACTGGTATTGGTCTCTCAGAAATGAAAATTGAATCAATTTTATTATTAATTAAAGAATCGTATTTATTGTTGGATATTTCAATGGTTTCATTGTAATATTTCACTTTTAATTGTTTAATTCTTATGGTATCCACATCGTAATTCTTTATAAGTTGGTCTCTTATTATCCACGCATCTGCATTGTCAAGTTCTCCATGTCCTCTTAAAAACTTAATTTTTTTAGTTGCAGGTTTTAAAAGATTATTTATTCCAAGAATTAAGTTGTACTCCAATTGGTCGTTGAAATGATTGATAATAACTTGAGAAATTGGAAATTTTCCTTTTTGTAAAAGTTGAACAGCTTTAAATTGATCTCCCATTCTTAATATAATTCCAGGCCAAATTCTAACTACTTCTTGTTTGCTATCTCTTGAAATCAATATGTCACTATAATCTAGTCCATCATTAAAAACTTGATTTTTGAATTCTTTCGCTAGTTCAGGATCTTCATCAAGATTTATGAAATTAACTTTGAAATTTTCTCCACCAAAAGCTTTAAATTCATCTAACTTTTCTGAAAGGGCTTTTTTAAGTTTCTCAATTTCTGCAGGAAAATCTCCATCTAAATAAACATCGGCACTAATTATATCCTCAAGATTGACAAGAAGATCTTTTGTTTTTGGAGATAAAGAGTGAATTTGATCAGAAGATAAATCTATTCTGAAAAATATTTTATTTGCTACAATATTAAAAACAACTAAGGATGCAATAACTATTGCTAGATTTAAGATGCTCTTATATTTTGAATAAATCCTTTTCATTTACTTTTTCTTCAATACTATCTTTGTAAGATAAAGTGTTAAAAATATAACAGATAAAAAGTATGCAATATCTCTAGAATCAATTATTCCTCTTTGTAATGCATTGAAATGATCTAGCATACTCAAATTCATTAAATAGTAGTCCAATGGATCACCAACAAATACTGCTAAATAGGAAAAACCAACATAGATTATGAAATTAAAAAATAGCCCTAGTAAAAAACCAATTACCTGATTTTTAGAAAGACTGGATGCTAAAATTCCAATTGCAACATAGGTAATACTAAGCAATAAAAGACCTAGGTAACCTCCAATAGTAGAAGGGTGGTCAATATTACCCACAATTTCTCCCATTTGATGGACGCTTATATAATATATCAAAGTAGGTAGAATTGTTAAAACTGCAAGAAAACTAGCAGCTAGATATTTGGAAAGAATAATTTTAAATATGGATATCGGCTGGGTTACTAATAGTTCTAATGTCCCGGTTTTGTTCTCCTCTGCAAAACATCGCATGGTAAATGCGGGGAATAAAAACATTAAAATCCCTGGTGCTTGAGAAAAAAATGTTTGTAAACTAGATTCTCCCATATCAATTATATTATTATTTCCAGGAAGTATCCAAACAAAGAATCCAGAGCTAATTAAGAAAACAATAATAGCAGCATAACCTATAATAGAACTTAGATAAGATCTTATTTCTTTTAGAATTAGTGCTTTCATCTAGGGTTTACAATTAAAAAGTGATGATTTTAATCATTAGCTGCCCAATATAATTCTATTAATACTAATAAATAAAAAATTTAATTAAAAAGAATTAACAAATCCTATTGATAAACTTCAATATATTTGTTGTATGAATTTAGATTTATCTATAGTAGTTCCACTTTACAATGAAGCAGAATCATTGCCAGAGCTTTCGGATTGGATAGATAAAGTTATTGTGACCTCAAATTTAAAGTATGAGCTTATTTTTATTGACGATGGAAGTAAGGACAATTCATGGGAAGTAATCAACAATCTTCAATCTAAAAATAAAAATATCAAAGGAGTTTCTTTTAGAAGAAATTACGGAAAATCTGCAGCTTTAAATATTGGTTTTGAGCTTTCAATTGGAAATGTTGTTATTACTATGGATGCGGATCTACAGGATTCTCCAGACGAAATACCTGGTCTTTATGAAATGATTAATAAAGATGGATTTGATATTGTTTCTGGTTGGAAAAAGGATAGAAAAGATCCACTTTCTAAAACAATTCCTACTAAATTATACAATGCAGTTACAAGAAAAGTATCTGGAATTAAACTCAACGATATGAATTGTGGTCTTAAAGCTTACAAGTCAGATGTGATTAAAAATATTGAAGTTTACGGGGAGATGCATAGGTATATACCATTAATTGCTAAATGGGCAGGCTTTCAAAATATAACAGAGAAAGTAGTTAAGCACCAAGCTAGGAAATTTGGAGAAACTAAATTTGGCTTAGAACGTTTTATTTTTGGTTTTTTAGATTTATTCAGTATAACTTTTATTGGGAAATTTGGGAAAAGACCAATGCATTTATTTGGCACCCTAGGAATTTTTGTTTTTATAATAGGCTTTAGTTTTTTAATTTACATTGGTATAGATAAAATTTTTCTGGACAAGGGTGCAAAATTAATTGCCAACAGAACAGAGTTTTATATTGCTATAACTTCAATTATAATAGGTGTTCAGTTTTTTCTTGCTGGTTTTTTAGGTGAAATGTTGTCTAGAAATTCTCCAAATAGAAACCAATATCAAATCAGAGAAAAATTAAACGTTAATGACTAAAATCATTATAGTTGGTCCTGCTTCTCCACTAAGAGGAGGGATTTCAGATTTTAATGAAGCATTGGCCAAATCCTTACAAGAAAAAGGGTATTTAGTGGAAATAATTTCTTTTTCTCTACAGTATCCTAAATTTCTTTTCCCTGGAAAATCTCAAAATAGAGTAGAGCAATCGGAAGCTTTTAACTATAAAATATCTCCTATAATAAATTCAATTAATCCAATCTCATGGTGGAGAACAGCCAAATATATTAAGGCTAAAAATCCAAGTAAAGTTTTTATTAGATTCTGGATGCCTTTCTTCGCCCCCTGTCTTGGAATAATTGGTGGATATTTGAAAAGAAATAAAATTCCAGTTTTTGGGATTGTTGACAATGCTATTGCCCATGAAAAAAGATTAGGTGATACTATGTTGGTTAATTATTTTTTAAATAAATGTGACTCTCATTTTACCTTAAGTGATAAAGTTAAAAAGGACATCAACAAAATAAATAATAGAGTAAGTGTTGAATCACTTTTTCATCCCATTTACAATACTTACAGTAAAATTACCGATAAAGCTTCCGCACTTAAAAGTCTTAACCTTAAAGAAGGTAAATACATTTTATTTTTTGGCTTAATTAGAAAATACAAAGGATTAGACTTAGCAATAAGAGCAATGTCAAATAAATTAATTGTAGAAAAGAATATTAAATTAATTATTGCTGGAGAATTTTACGATTCTGAAGAGAGATATCAAGATTTGATAAGAGATTTAAGTTTAAACAACATTATAATTTACAATCAATTTATAGCGAACAAACAAGTTCCAGATTTCTTTTCAGTTTCGAACCTAGTAATCTTGCCCTACACTTCAGCTACTCAAAGTGGTGTTACTCAATTAGCTATGTATTATAATAAACCTATGCTAGTAACCAACGTTGGGGGACTGCCTGAAATAATAGATCATAAAAAAGACGGATATATTAGTTCTACCAATCCTGAAGAAATTAGTGAATATATTTTGGATTATTTTTCACAGGATAACAAGGAAAAGGAGATGCGTTCCGCT
>Ga0209223_10001344_pt1 | contig 27170 bp, 22 predicted proteins | sample COG_06_FD_184750 | JGI IMG/M metagenome (GOLD analysis project Ga0209223, IMG submission 184750) | Pelagic Microbial community sample from North Sea - COGITO 998_met_06 (SPAdes) (version 2) | ecosystem: Environmental > Aquatic > Marine > Neritic zone/Coastal water | place: Helgoland, sampling...
ATAGGTTGGAGAATAGATTATTTCCTAGTGTCAAAGCCGTTTTTAAATCAGCTAAACAATGCGGAAATTCATAATGATATTATGGGTTCAGATCATTGCCCAGTGTCTATTTCTTTTTGAACCAATTTCGCGGATTCCAAATTGATTTAGATTTATACTCATCGCCATAATAGCCTTCTGTGTATCCATATCCATATCCATATCCATATCCATATCCATATCCATACCCATATCCTTTATATCCGTGAGTTCCGTTTAATAATACGGACATATTTGGCAATCTTTTATTTTGCATTAATTCACAAGGGATATTCAACATTTTCCTCGGAAGTTGGTGGGCTCTAACAACATAAATTGTGACATCTGAAAATTTTGAAATCAAAAGAGTATCTGTAACAATTCCAACAGGTGCGGTATCGACAATAATATACTCATAAGAACTAGCAATATCGTTGAATAAAAATTGAATTTTATCATCCATTAATAATTCCGATGGGTTAGGAGGGATGTCTCCCGAAGGAAAAACATTTAAATTTTCATGTAGCTCACTTTGATATATGAAGTCTTCAGTTTTCGCATTATTATTCATTAAATAATTCGTTACTCCAGATGACTTTTCATTACCCAAATATTGTTCAAGTTTTGGCGCTCTTAAGTCCATTCCCAGTAACAAAACTTTCTTGCCGGTTAATGCCAATGACATTGAAAAATTTACAGCGGTAAATGATTTACCTTCTTTCGCCACGGTTGAGGTAATAAAGATAAAATTGCCTTTTTCTTTCTGCTTACTTCCTAAAAGAAAATCTACATTGGTTCTTAGCCCTCGAAAGGATTCAGCTATTGCGGATTTAACCCCCTTACTTATTACAATTTCACTATTTTTTTGACCAAGAGGAATGTTACCAACATATGGTAAACCAGCATTATCAATATCTGATTTTGAATACACCTTATCGCGAAATAAATTTTTCACGTAGATTATACATATATAGAAAAAAATGGATGCAGATATGAAACTTATATAAACGATATACTTGTTTGGCGAAATAGGGTTTTTACTGCTGTGAGGGTAATTTATTATTTTAGCGTTTCCAATTTTTGCTGCCAACGCTATTTGAGTCTCTTCTAGTTTTTCCAATAGATATAGAAAAAGAGATTCCTTGATTTTTTGCTGTCTCGATAGCTCCCAATAATTTTTGTATTTTACTGGGGCAAGAGACATCCGGCCCGCAACTTTTTTTTCGTTTTCAATTAATTCGGACAATTCCTCTTCGGTTGCTTGAATTGTGTTTTGTAAACTTTTAATTAAGTTGTTTTGAATTTCCTTTAATTGATTTTCTAAAGATATAATCTTGTCATTTTCTGGTGTTAAATTTTTAAGTAATTCTATTCTTTTAAATATAAGTTCGTTGTGTTTTATTATTGCTTGATCGATATTCAAATCGACGGCTCCCAAATTGATATCAATTACCAAATCTTCCTTTATAGATTTATTAATGTTTTGGAGCATTATTTTTCTAACTTCATTACGAGAGGATGCATCAATGATTTTACTTGTTAAATTGGATTTGAATATCAGATCGTTTTCAATTTCTTTGTCTAAGTCAATGATGTTTTTTGATTTCTTAAAATCAAGAATTAGGTGTTCAATGGAATCGAGTTCTTCATTTAAGATTTCTATTCTTTCTGAAATGAAATTCTTAGTGTTTTCCGATACAATCTTTTTGTCATTTATTGCATCTAAATTATATAACTGAATGAGTTTATCAACAATTACAATACCCTTGTCGTATGAATTTGTATTCAAAGAAATATTCAATACAGTTGAACTTTTATTCTCCTGTTCTACAGATAAATTGGATAAAACTTTTTGAATTGCTCCCTCATTTGATTTTACAACAACTTTTATTTCTCTTGATATAAATGATTGTATATTTTCTTTTATTTCTTTTAAAAGAAATTTGCGGCCAAATAGAGTGATTGATTTATTAAATTCCCATGATTTTAATCGATCCCCATTTTCATCTAAAAAATCAAATTCTTTTTCGTTTTTCAGTTTCACGATAAAATTAAAATTCACTTTAGAACTTGAGTCTATTAGATGTAAACTGAAAGGTCTCTTGAGATACAACTCACTTTGTCTAAATCCAGTATATCTGCCTCGAGTGAAATATTCAACGTTAAGTGATAATTCATCGACAACTTTTGAAATTAATTTTCGAGAAGTTAAAATCGCTTTTTCGTTATCAACGGAATTGAAATTGTTAAATATTTCCAAATCCTCGAATGCCGAAAATTCAGATTGTCCGGTATTCTTTTTTTCATTATTCGTAATAAGTATTTTTGCATTTGTTTGAAATACAGGTAATGACAATCGAATGTATAAGACGCTTCCAATCACGGCAGCGAAAATGAGAAATATAAACAGCTTCCAATACGAGATATAATCAAGATATACATCTCTTAAGCTTTTGTTACTCCTTGAAGTTTTATTATTTTGAAGATCTTCTTCTTCTATATTGAAATCATTCATCATTACTTGATTAAATTAAGAAATGTAACGATCAGAGACAAAGAAGATATGGCCGGCAGATAATATTGTGAAAAATTCATTTTATTCAATCTAGCCGAAGTTGTGGAAACGAAAATTAAATCATTTTGCTTTAAGAAATAATAATCAGTATTAAAATGGTAAGATTTTGTCAAATCAATTTTAAAAACTTTTTGAATTCCATTTGTTGTCCTAATGAGTTTTATTTCTTTTCGGTTTCCGGTATAGTTTAAATCTCCCGCCAATGCTAAACCCTCAAAGAATGTTACACGATCATTTGGAATCTGATACATTCCTGGTAATTTGACATCACCTAGAATTGTGATTTTAAAATTGAGTAATTTCACTTCAACTACTGGGTATTTAATATTATCCGACAACAAAGAACAGATTTCCTCTTGTAATTCATATTTTGACTTTCCAATGGCTTTTATTTTTCCCAAATTTGGCACAAAAACGAATCCAGTAGTATCAATGGAAAAACCTTTCTGTATTGGACTGCCTGAAAGATATGTTTGGTTTGTCCTTATTCCTTGATTTGTTAAATATGGATATTGATCCATAACGTCTTTACTATTGGATTGAATACTAATGTCAATAATGTCTCCTATCTCATATGTTGGACCGTCATAAGAACGATTAACGAAAGTTGAATCCTCCATTTGACTCTCCATATTAAAATAGTTTATTTTCGACTTCGTTACACATGAAGAAAACACAAAAACTATAATAAAATTGAATATTAAGAAATAGATATTTCTCATGAGCTTCTTTTGTTTTTAAAGGTAATATTATATAACGCCATAAAAAAGAATTTTATGGCAATTAAGCGATTTTTTTCATAGGCTTTTATGAAAATTAAATCAGCCTCTAGAACTTCTCTCACACTTGATTTCATGTTGAGTGAAATATAAGGAGGAACACAACCTGGTTTTAAATTCAGTCGCTTACTCTTTAATTCTTCAGGTAATTCATTAAAATATTCTTTACTTACTGGACGTAAACCAACAATTTTTAAATCTCCTCTTAGGAGGTTGTAAATTTGAGGAATTTCATCTATCCAATATTTACGAAGTAGCTTTCCCCATTTTGTTAATCTAAAATCATTAGAAATTTTTCCGGAAATATTGAATCCGTGATTGTCGATCATGTACTTATGTAGGAACTCTGAATAAGAATGCATCGTTCTAATTTTATACACATTTATTGGTTTTCCCTTGTACCCGTGTCTTTCTAAACTAATTATTGGTCCTGTGCTAACAAGTTTGGTTTGAGCATTTTTGATTTTTTTGATACAAAAAGAGTGAAAATCCCCATCATTTTTGAAGGAAATAATTTCATAGCCATTAAAAATAAATCTGCCCAGAATTTCTGCTTTGGACATGTAGTAACTCGAGCTAAAACCGAAAATTGAATATACTTTCTTAAATCCCCATGTTTTGGGTAACAAGCGCAGAAATAAAAATTGAAACATAGATATAACAAAACCCATAATTGGAATTCGTCTCATTTTTTTTGAAGACTTCCAATTTGCAAGTGTTCGTACATTCCCATAAATCAAATAACCAAAATCCTCTGAAAATGAATTTAAAGTTTTATTGATGTTTTTGTAAGTTTCTAAGTTGTTTTCAAGAGTGAACTTATTGGTGAATTCACTTACTTCGACTGAGTCGTTTTTATTCGTGTAAATTAATTTCTCAGTTGAATTATTCATGGTCTATTTAAGACAAATTTATTTTATTATCGTACGCAAATTTCTTATATTTGTTTGGATGAAACAAAAAAAAATGAAATTTTACATAACTATTTTGAGTTTTTTCGTGTTGAATGCACTTTGTGCCCAGCAAGTTCAATTAACTGGGACTTATTGTAACACTGTGCTTTCAGCTTCAGGATCTAATTTTTATTGGACTTCAAATGGGTCTGAGGAATATCGGGTTAGAATTACTCAGGGAATCGATACATGGATTTTTGAACCTGGCTTGAAACCGAGTGGTACTCCTAAAACATATACGAATTTGGTTTCAGCAGGTGTAGGGCCTCAAGTAGGTGCTACATACAACGTTGAAGTTGATTATAACATTGGTGGTGTTTGGCAAGAAGATTGGGGAACTTTGTGTACAGTAACAACGCCTTCTCCAACGGTTGAGTTAACACCAACATATTGTAATTCAACCTTGGTCTCTTCCGGTTCAAATTTTTATTGGACTTCGAATGGAGCAGAAGAATATAGGTTGAGAATTTCAGAGGGAGTCGATACATGGCTTTACGAAGTAGGCTTAACTGGTGGTGGTTCTCCCAAAACCTACACGAATTTAGTTACGGCAGGTGTAGCAACAAATTTATCCACAACTTATAATGTGGAAGTAGATTATAAAGTTAGTGGTACTTGGCAAAATGATTGGGGTACTATATGCACTGTTACAACGCCTGCTCCTCTAACGACAGAGTTGACTCCGACATACTGTAATTCCGATTTGAGTGCATTGGGTTCTAATTTTTATTGGTCATCGAATGGTGCAGAAGAATACAGATTGCGCGTTACACAAGGAATAGATTCATGGCTTTACGAAGTAGGCCTAACCGGGGGTGGTTCTCCCAAAACCTACACGAATTTAATCTCTGCAGGTGTAGGTCCTCAGTATGGAACAATCTATAACGTAGAAGTTGATTACTCAATATCTAATGTATGGCAAGATGATTGGGGTACATTGTGTACAGTAACAACTCCTGACCCTCCCGTTATAGGGTTAGAATCTTCATATTGTAATTCAAGTTTGCCCGGTCTCACTTCATTTTTTCGTGCAGAAAACGTAAGTGGTGCTACGATTTGGCGATTTCGTGTTACAAACTCGGTAACTGGTGAAACGAAAGTTGTTGAAAAAGGAGTTTCATTTGGCAGTACCATCAACAGAAGAACAACCTCAATTTCTGAATTGGCATCGTTGTCGGGTACTGGCAGTTTGACGGCAATCGGTCAAGCTATTTATACCATAGAGTGCGCCGTAAGTGTGCAGGGTGGTTCGTTTAATGATTATGGTAATGCTTGTAACGTAACAATCACTGAGTCGATTGACCCTTTGATTTCTCCGGAGGAGTGTGGGATTACACATAACTATATTTTTCAAGATTATTTGAATGCTACTCCACCGGCCGTTACTACAGGTTGCACTTATGAATTTAAATTAGTAGACCAATCCGACTTTTCGGAGATTGAATCAGGCGAGATCGTCAATCCATTCATTAAAATATACGACATTCCTGGATATTCTTATGGAAAAACGTATCATGCATCCGCGAGATGTTACCGACAAGGTATAATTGGTGAATATGGACCAACATGTACATTATTTACTGAGGGTAGTCCTTACACTAAAATTCAAGATGGCCAGTTTTCTACCGTTGACAACTGTGATGTTTCGATACCTACGTTTACGCAACGTTTGTATGCTTTCGCAATACCCGGGGGGAAGTATCAATTTGAAATCGATAATGGTACGGTATACCTTCATCAAACAAATAATGTAAGAAGTTTTAGACTTTCTGAGGTTGCTGGATATGTTGAAGCCGCTGGTACTGTTCACAACATTCGCGTAAGAGTTTCAATGGATAATTATGGTTCTTATGGTCCTTGGGGTGAAATTTGTACAGCAACAACTCCGCTTGCTCTTCCAGAAATTGAGCAGGATTATTTAAGAGATACTCAAGGAGAGAATTTACAATTGACCATCTATCCAAACCCATCCTCAAGTGAATTCAAAATAGGCTTTATTGACGAGAATTTGTTTCAAAAAATAACAATGTCAATATACGATTATACAGGTAAGTTGGTTTATGAATCGGATTTGGACAAAAGAGATTTAAACCGTCTGACTTTTGGATCAGATTTTTCTAACGGACTTTATCAACTTATTTTCAAAGACGACAATGGCCGGGTTGAAAGATTTAGGCTTTTTAAGTCTGAATAGAATTCACTAATCTTTTTATTGGATTTTTAACACTTTGACTAATTATTTCTGTGAACCAGGCCACTTTATTTTCATTCCATCTTTGTGGATGAAAATTAATCATTATTGAATTGGGTAATTCGTTGTTATCAATTGAACTTATGAGCTCATCGGTCGAGTTAAATTGAAAATCATGCCTGCTATTAACTTTATCACGAATACTCGTATTTCGTGCGTTCCAAGACCGTCCTGTATCTGTCAGATATAATGTTTTATCAAAATCTAGGTCAAAATACGGTTCTCCAATAATTCCAAATTTTTTATAATCGATAGATTTCCATATATCACGATTATCGTATTTTGAAAACGGACTTCCATGCATACAAATGGTTGAAACTTTTACAATTTTTCTTAATTGTGCTAAATTCATTTCAAAATCAACTTTGGCCTTGTCTATATTTCCTTTTGCAGTTGCCATATTTTCATAATGGTATCCTATTTCATGACCCAATGATGCTATTTCTTCAATAATTTTCTCATTCCAACTACATTTCTTAGCTCTGAAATAATATACCCCTTTTATTCCTAGTTCAAATTGCAATTTGGCAAATGCCAGTGAGTTTTCAGGCTTTTTATCAACATCATGTCTCAGAAGAACAACTTTGGTTTTTGGGTTTATTAAAAACTCATTAAATGTCTGAAATGAAAATCCCGAAGAACTCAAAGAGTTTATAAGTTTTAGATAAATATGTAATGTAAAGTCCCTTTGCATAATAGATTAGAGATTTTGAATATAGTCATAAATAAAAGCAGAAACATCTATTTTATCTTTCCACATATTTTTGACTTTTTGATTCCATTTTTCTTTTGAACTTGGATCTTTCAAAATCACCTTAAGTTTTATTATCAGATTTTGAAATTCATTCGGTTGAAATGAATAACATAAATCGTATTTATTTTCAAGTTCATTTGGGACTGCTAATTTGCCAGCAAAAGTATTACACTTAAAAGCAGGTGTACCTGTAATAGCCGCTTCAGATGTCATTGTCTGACTATCGCCAATAAATGCACTCGCATAATATAGTACAGAGTGTATTTTATCAGGACGTATTGAAATTCTGTATTTTTCAAATTCACCATCAATGTCATTTTCAGATGTGATGAAAACTTTCCCAAACTGATTCAAGTAATTAATTAATTCTCTTTTTTGATGAAGCGTTATACCAATATGACCAACATCATGGTGACCATGAAAAGCTACGAATCTTAAAATAAAGAATTTCTCACCATCCTTGATTTCAAGATCTTTTAAGACACTTGGATCTGGAGTAAAATAATTGGGGTGCAAATAAGCCAATTCATGGTAACCTGAATAAGAGACAACTTTTTGTTTAAATTTTTGGAATCGGATACAGTCAGGTGCGACTATCACGGAGGCAAAAGGGTATGAATATTTCGTGATAAAAGGAACCATTTCCTCATCGTCATCGCTTAAATGAATTGATTTAAAATCTCTAATAAAAATGGTCAATAAATCGTTTGTAAAAGAACTCCCTAAACCTTTATGCAGATTATTCTTTTTTGCAATGACAAATGCACGGTACGTAAAAACGAATTGTTTGAATAATTTTCCAAATGTTCCTTTGCCTTTTGATCCAATGTTGATAAATGAGATTTTATAAACATTTAATAAATCCGTAATTGATTTGTCATTTTTGGTAATGATTATGAAATTCGAATTAGATCGATGTAATTTATCAATAACATTCCTGAGTAAATGAACTTGACCAGGGTGATTTATTTCAATTAAAAATCCCATTATCGCTTAAATACAAAATAAGGAACAAGTACTTTCTCCACGAACCAGGGTAAAAAATCCTTTTTACTCCAAACGGCATGTTGTTTATTAAATCCTTTGGGAGAATTAATAACTGTCAAATTATTTAATCTCATCTTTACTCTCATAGGTAAATCCGTTAGATCGTGCCTGAAATAGGCATCCCTTTGAACTTGAACCTCAAAATTACTTTTACCTGAAGTTAAATATTCATAATAGGGGTTTAATAGTTCCACATTTGCTGCCTCACATATAGAATGCCACTTCCAGGTTCTAGAATTTACTTCTAAGAACATAAATTTACCGCTTTTTGAATCTTTCTTAAATTCGATTTCGCATAACCCTGTATATTTTGTTTCATTTATTATTTTTTTTGCAATTTCAATCAACTCTGGTTCATTACAAGTTATTGCCATTGTGGTTGCATTTCCAAAATCTATTGGATGTTGACGAGCTCTGTTGGCGCTAATGTTGCGAATAATTTCTCCTTTAATGGCAAATACGCCAACGGAGAATTGGCAAGAATTATCACCTTGAATAATTTCTTGAATAAGTAAATCTCTCAATGAAAAACTTGATGTAACATCAATCATCTTTTGTTTTAATTCATCTTTAGAGTGGCAAATAATTACTTTTTTCTTAAATTTTTTATAAAAGGTATGCATTATTGAAGGCTTAATGATACAGGGGAATTGAATATCGATATTTGTAATTTCATCAATTGATTCAATTGAAATAGTTTTTGCTATGTCAATGGATAACTCTTTAGCCAATTGATAGGACTTTTTCTTTGAAAAAAAAACGTCAATTCTTTCCCAGTCTTCAACTGCACAAATTAAGTTTGGTACCAACTTCTTTTTATTTTTAGCAAGAAGTTCAACATAAAAATCATTTGTAGGAAAAATAACACAGTTTTCAAATCTAGGATCTAATCTTAGTTTGTAAAGAAAATCTTCAACCTGTTGGTTACTACATCTTAGGAATTCATTACAATAGCGGGAATATCTAGCAAGGTTAAAACTTGTTTCGTCTATAACAGCAATATTTAATCCTCTGTCTCCTAAAACACGAACTATACCGAGACCTTGAATATGCCCGCCCAATACCAGGACTTTTACTTTGGACTTATTTTTCATAAAAATCTACAAGCTTTTTTGCAATTAGTTCATTTGACAACCATTTGATTCTTTCTCTACCTTCAGTTTTTTCAATGTTTGAAGAGAGAATATTCCATAAGGCGGAAGTAATTAATTCTAAATTATTTTCTTCTATGATTATACAACTAGGAGTATTACCTATGACCATTTCAACATCACCGACTTTGGTTGTAACTATTGGAATATTGCAAGCCATTGCTTCTTTTATAATATTTGGAGAACCCTCTCGGTCACTAGTCAGCAGAACTACATCAGCTCCGTTAATATATAAAGGTACATTTTCTGGTGCAACATCTTTCAAAATCTTTAGTTCAATTTTATATTCCTGTACCCTCATGTTCTTTACGACCTTTTCTGCATTATCATATCGTTTTTCAGTGCGTGCTGGATCTGATCCAAAAAGAATAACTTTAGCGTTAGGATCCCATCCTATTTGTTTACGGACATTTTGCTTTTTAAGGGGTTTAAATAATTCAAAGTCAACACCGTTAGGCAATACAATAATTTCTTTTTTTACTTTACTGTATGCTTTAATTGCACTCAACATTTCTTCAGATTTAACAATCACCTTTGCCCATTTTTTCTCTATAAAATATTTAATTATAAACTTATTTACATTACTATTTTTAACATCACTTCCCATCAAGGAAACAACCAAGTGCTCAGCACCTGCCAAGGTGGAAATTATACCGCAAAGAGAATAATGAGCATGTACCACATCGAAATTGTTCTTTCTAAGAATCTTTCTCAATTTAATTAATGCGCTGAGATAACCAAACAATCCCCCTTTATCAACGCTAAAATAAATGAGATTATGCCCTAATTTTTGTATGGAACACATTTGACGATGTGTAATAATAGATATCTTGTTATTAGGTTTTAAACGCGAAACAACCAAAATTTTCATATTCTAAAAAGTATCGAAATCATAATAATTGATATTCAAAATCTCATCCTTGAATCTATTTGGATCAATCTTTTTTTGAATAAAGGGTAAGCCCTCTGATTTGACAAATCCGGACAAATCTTTCTCAATTTTCTCATCACAAAAACGCTCTAGTTTTTGAAAAACAATTTTATGGCTTCCTGTTAAAAAGGCGAGAACCTTCAAGCGATTAATGTTCAAAGAAAAACTATTATCTGGTGCTTCATACAATCCAATTTTCATGTAACCTTTAAAAGAGAGAATAAGTTTTACTTGTCCAATTTTAATTTTAAAATGTAAGTCATTTGCTTTGTATTCATCATATTTTTGATTCTGCGGAATATAAAATTTATGACTAAGTGAATTTTCATCTAAAAACTTGTCGCTTTTGCACAATAATCTAAGAATAACACGAACATAAATAAAATATAAGGGCTGTAATACCTTAGCTTTATTTACCAAGGCATTTATTGGAATTGTTTTTATTGATTTAGTAAACTTTATAAAACGTCCTCTATCCTCCCATCCTAAATGTTTTATAAATCCGTGAAAAGAGTTATAATTTGGTATTCCAAACAGAAATTGAATTGATGATTTTTGGCATAAAGAATATGTTTTTTTCGCAAGAATTTTAAAGATTCCCTGTTTTCTATATTTTGGATGTGTAATTGTATCTGCACTTTGAGCAATTATTATTTTTTCGCCAAAGTGAATAGCTTCAATTGGCAGGACACCATAGAATCCAATGGGTAAGCTGTTATTACAATCATAGGCAAGAAACCCAATATATTGAGCGCCAAATTCTTTGGTGTGATACTTTTTTTCTATTTGATTGAATGTTGTTTTTTTTCCGGAAACACGAAATAAATAATGGAGATCCTCTAGTAAGGAAGGCGAAAATTGTTTGTATTCAAACTTCATTCTATGAATTAAATAGTTTTTCGGGGATAAACCAAAAAAAAGTTGTGATTAGGTTTCATTCACTTATTGAATAGGAATCGAAGACTGAACTCTTTTTCACTTGAAATATTGTGATAATAGATTATGCTGGCTTTATTCTTTTGAAAAATAAATGGCAAATATCGTCTAAACCCAAAAAGTAAACGAATTGGGCAATTATTTTTTTCAATTTATTTTGAATTCTTTCCAAATTTTTCTGTGATATGTTTTATCCTCAAATCAAAACATTGATTTTCATTGAAACTTCCTTTTTCGAAACACCATTTTTTATCTATCCATATATACCTTCCAGGTATATTATTCACAATCATTTGGTGCTCATCTGATTGACCAAAAAAACATTGAATTTCGTTTACAAGGTAGGTGCCATTATGTTCAAAAATGTCAATAGCAGCAGAATCAATATTATGATTTAGAGAAAGATTGCGAATAAAATCTAAAAGAGGAATTGGCGGGTTTTCATATTTCTTTAGTAATGAGCCGGATGTTTTACCAGATTTGATAAGTTTTTTATGAGCAAAATATGAATCGCCAATTACCACACATCGCCATTCAAATTCATGTTGAATATACTCTTGTAGTATAATATAATTTTTATGGACCTCATTTGATTGCTGTTGATATTCTTTTAAACGAAGCTTGATAAATGCCGGATTAGTGAATATTTTTTTAATCTTCTTAATGATTGAGCCTTTTCTAATATTCGGAGTCCCCTTGATGATTTTTCCATCACCAAACAATTCAGAAATTTCTTGTATTACTTGTCTCTGATCATTTTGAATTTCAACACCTTTTCCGGAGGCACCAATGTTTAATTTAGAAACTAATGGAAAGTCTGTATTAACATTTAAAAATTGTAGAGCATGTTCTTTTGAATAAAAAATCCAGGTTTTTGGATGAGGAATTTTATTTACGAGTAACCAATCTCTGAAATACCTTTTGTTTTCGTAAATCTTCACCAATTCAACATTAGGATAGAGTTTGTCAGGATATAACGATGATAAAAACTGTATGCGATCATCATATATTTGTTTATAGAAGCTGGACCGTCCAGGTGGCCGTAATGCAAGGACATCAAACGTTTTATTTTGAATTAATTGAAGCCAATTATCAGAAAAAAGCTCAATTACTTTCCACTCGATTTGAACATGTTTTTTAAAGGTGAGAACCCAACCATCGTGGTCATGTGGCATTTCATTTTTAAGTATGATAATTTGAATTTTTTTCAAGTTAATTAGATAAGTAGTTAGAGAACATAATTATACGGGTGTAAGGTAATATTTCAGATTCAGAGAAGGTGGTTTTGATATCTTTTTTCAGTATGTTGAGTGCCTCTGACACATTAAAATAATCATGAATTGTTAAATTTTCATCCAAACTTATTTCTTCTAATTGTTCGATTACCCAAGAAAGATAATTATTATCATAAACAAAATTTGGTGGATATTTCTTTTCTTTAATGTGGTTTAATACCTTTTTAAATGACCAAAATAATGGCCCTTTTTTATAGTCTGTCAAAGTATAATTGCCTTTTTTTGCAAAAGGGATAGTTCTAAGCTGTGGAGATGATTGATATTGAAGTTCACAATTAAATTGATACAAGTGATATCTTTTGAATAGATTCTTTGATCTATTATCAACATGGGAAAAATTAAAATTGCTATTAAATATACGCTCAATGAAATCGATATCAAGGAAAAAAGGGAAAACGTAGTTACAATATTCTTTTGAAAGGTGAATGTCCTGAAGATGATGCTTTATGCCAATATTGAAAATGGCGTCCAATTCGTTGGTTAAAACAGTGTTGTTTTTAACTTGATTTTTAAAAATATTTGTCATCAAATTTGTTTCGAAATAATTGGTTTTTTTATCTTCAGTTTTAGAGATTCCTATTTGAGTTAAAACATGTTGGGTAAAAACCAATTTATCCGGATAAATCCCCATTAAGAGTTCACCACCCAGATATCCATTAAAAAGCACATTAAAATCTTCTTTTTTAGGTCTTATTTCTTTGAATGCAGCATATCGATGTGCTCTGTGAATACTCGTCATAGGAAATTGATTCATCAATTCATCTAGAAGGAAATAGTATTTTTCGGAGTTTGGTTTAACATGAATCGTTTTGCAGTCAATCCCGATTTTCTCGGCTAATTTTTTGGCATAAACAATATCTTTAGATTTATCTGAACCATAATTTATTCCAATTGGTGTAATTCCTTGGTTTAAAAGTAAAGCGAGTGCACTTCGACTGTCTTTTCCGCCGGTCAATGTTACATGGGTTTGATCAACATCAAAAAACTTGTAAAAAAACGAAGTATTTTGTTTAGAAAAATCTATGATGTCTTGAAGTGAATACTTGTCTGAATTATTGAATAATGATTCCTTATAGTCCCAATATTTTCCATATTTAATAATTCCGGAAGTGAACTCAATTAAATTTGCACCTTCTTTATTTTCTATGTTTTTATCAAATGTAGTTTCTCCAATTGTTCGATTATATAAAATATGTTGAGCAATTGCTAAATCATTAAATGAATTGGATTGGGTCCTTAATAATTTAAAATTATTGGAAACATTACCGTTTTTAGTATTGACATAAACTTGTGAAAAACCAAAATGGTCATTAAAGACATAAAGGATTTTATTTAGTTCGATAAAAATCACAAAATCTCCTTTGATATAATTTATGAAATTCATCTTATTGGTGTCTATACAAGTGATCAACCAATTGAATTTAGTTTTATTTAAATTGTCTTTTTGTATTTCAAATCTAGGCCACGGATTTCCAAATACAGCGAGATGTATTGAATTTGTTTTGTATTCAAAAATTTGTTCATCAGTATATAAAAATTGATCTGAAAAGTTGATTTTTAGATCAAGCGTATCAATGCCTAAATTATTTTTGGAACTAAGTAGCCACATTTTATTCTATTTTTTCTGAAAAAACTCTTCAGTTTCTAGAAAATCTTGTATTCTTTTATTATTCGAATCGAATTTCGGGAAGTCTTTTGAAGCTCTTTGTTTTTCATATGAAATGACTTTATAGTTTGAAAAAATAGAGGTGTCACGAAATCGGAAATTCGAACTTCTTATGATCATTAATCCATCTCCCTTTAAAATTCCATCTAATTGGGTAATTATTGAATTGTATCTATCAAAAGGATAGATTGTTGTAATATCATTTATTTCTTGAGCTTCTGGATTTTTACATAAAACAGATAATGCAAGAATAATATCGCATTTATCCAATTCAATTAATTCTGAGGGATTTAGGTTTTTAAATTCCATTTTTGAATCTTTGAGTGGATTTTTTAATGCCGTTTTAATACTATTTGGATTTATATCAACTCCAATAATATCAGCATTAGGTAGATATTTTCGAATGGAGAAACATTCCTCACCAGTCGAGCAACCAAAGGAAACAATGCGAACGTGCTTTTCACCATACCGCTCTTGAAGAAAATTGAAAATATCCGGATGTCTATTCATAAAAGTAGTCGAAGCAGTTTGCATGATGTTGTCTTTATTTGTCTTGAATTGCACAGACATTAATCGATATTTTACTTTTTTGAGAAAAATGTAAAGAAATTTTGTTTTTTGAATATTAATCATTCTTGAGTTTTTTAAAGAGCCTATTGAAGGGGTTGTTTTGAAAAGCAAAAAAGAAATGATAGATTTTAATTCTAAAAAGTTCTATTTTTCTATAACAGAAAAACAATTTTTCATTTCGGATAAAAAACTTATTAATATTCCACAATTTCTTGTTCTTTTTCAAATGATTATTTGAAAGGTTGATAGTGATAATATTGCCTCTATTGTCTGTAGATTTAAAAATTTTTAAATGTTCTTGATTAACATTAAGAATCAAGCCCTTTTTAGTTTTTTGAAAAGAAGACTCCATTCCTTTTTTTGTCTTAAAATCACCGAATACGAGACCTCCTAATCCAAAGAAGATGTGCTTTTTACGATATTCAATATGCGGTTGTATTACGTGACTATGATGACCAATTATTAAGTCAGCTCCAAAATCAATAATTTCTTTGGCTGTTTCAACTTGATCTTTCGAAACATATTGGATGTAATCAATACCCCAATGTAAAGAGATTATTAATCGATCACAACTTTTTTTATATTTCTGGATGTCTTTCTTAATTGTTTTTAGGTTTAATATGTTGATATAGCAATTCTTTGATTCTCTAAAGTGTGGGTTTGTATTCTCATCTACATATGAAAAAAAAGCTACTTTTTCAGATTGATCATTGATAAAGATAATAGGTTCTAAATCTTTTTTTGAAAAACCGGCACCCGTGTGTTGGATATTATTTTCAGACAACCATTTGATAGTACTTTTTAATCCTTTTTCTGAACAATCGAATATATGATTATTGGCAAGCGAAACGCCAAAAACATTAATATCCTTGAGTACATCAATTGCTTTTTTTGAAGTTGTATGAATTTGTTTTTTTGATTTATTTTGACTCCCATCCTCGAAAAGTGGTGATTCCAAGTTGGCGAATAGAAAACGTTTATCACTAAAAAAAGATTTAACAGATCGAAATCTTTCTGTATTTTTTTCTGGTTGATCTGCAATCAATCCGTTTATGACGATATCTCCAATAAACCACATTATGTTTTAGGGAATGCAGGCCGAGCAATTAGTGACCCAATAAATAGTAAAATTGTTGCTCGCGGTTCTATAGCTTGAATAAGTCCAGAGAATCCATACAAGACCATACTCACGACTAATGCTAATCCGACAGCAAACTGTAAATCGTTCAATTCTGTTTTAAATTGATTTTTTTTCTGCCATAGTGTTTTTACCATGGAGTAATAGTGTAAGAGAAGAATGAAGACCCCTATAATTCCACTTCCTACGAAAAGTGTCATATAATCAGTATGAAAAGTTCGTCGAATTTTGAAATATAATCGAGAATTAAAGATTTCAGAACCAAAAAATTTATAATCCCATGATTGTGTTTTCCATTCATTTATTCCCATCTGATATTCAACATACCTGGCTTGTTCCTCTAAATTTTCTTGATCGTCTAATCGAATGGCTTTTTCTCTCGCATTATAATTATCGATTACTTGATCATAAATGAGAGGAGTTAATAGTAATCCGAAAATGAAAATTCTAAGTCCAAATTGAATTTTCTTTAAAGGGTTGGGATAAAAAACAAGTATAATAAAGTACCCGATAAAAAGACTGAATAGCCCAGATCTTTTAAAAGCAAATAAAATATGAACAATACCAGCAATCGTTAGAATAATCAATATTCTCTTGAAGATTTTACTCTTGAATTCATAAAACATTAAAGGCATTATTAATAAAATAGCAGACACACATTTTGCCAAATTTACACCAGAGCCTCCAAAGTTATATTCATTTTGAACACCGGCATATGAAACCGTACCGAAGTTGAATATATTGGAAACAATAAAATCTAGAATATAAATCCCAAGCATTATTAAAATTGAAATTGAAATCCTTTTCATGAAATAGGGGCGAGCCCCATAATACAGCCCAAAGAGTAAATGAATGGTGGCTACATAAAATTTAAAGAAAACGTTAAATCCAATTAAGAAATCCGAACTAATGAGTACACAAAATAAAATATAGAGTAAAAAAAACAGAGATATTGTAGATAAATTAAATTTAACTGTGAATACGGTTAGTAAGAAGTATAAACTAAACGCGATGATAATGAAGGCACGGATAATTCCAATATTCAAAAGGCCATCGTTTGTATATGGAACTAAAATTGTCGAAATGGCATTTAAAATAGGAAAAAGAATAACAAAATTTTCACCTATATCATCAGATAAAAAACCAATCTTAGATCTTGATGTCTTACCCATTAATTACACACATTTGATAAAATGAATCTAGAATACTTTTATTTTGTTCTATCAAATTTTCATATTTACTTAGATTTGATAAATCTATTTTAGAATCTCCTCTATTAATGTCAAAACCTTCGAATTGAAAAATCCTTTTCATATATAAATAATGTAAATATGATTCAAGATTATCGATATCAATATCTTGTTTTGAATTAGAATTCATTTTTAATAGCCTATCAAAGTATTCGGATGTGTTTTTTGGAACAATTGCAAAAGATTTATAGAAGGCTTCACCAGCACAAACACAAGGAACCCCTTGCATCATGGATTCGGCACCAACAGTACTTGCGTATGTGATAACATATTTTGATTTTTTAATTAAGGAATAAGAGTTTATTTCCGAGTCTGAATCTATTAAAATAATATTCTCATTTAAATGCGGTTTTACAATGTCTCGAACAAATCGTATTGCAGGGGTAGGGGTTTTTACTTCTCCCGGATGTGCCCTAATGTACAATGGGATATCCTTCACATTTTCTTTCCAAAACTCTATAGTTTCAATTAACCAATTTTCCATTGACTTGAAAAGTGAATTCCTTCCTAATACGTATGTATCAAAATTCATGTTTGTGAAAAGCGTAACTCCTTTTTCTAAAGGTATAGGTCCAATTTCAGAATCGTGCATTTTTGTTTGAAAAACCTTGCCCTTTTTGATTTTGTCAAGGAAATTGTACAATTCTTCTTTTTGTTTTATATTCAATTTTACACCGTATTTCATCCACTCTTTCATATAGTTTAGATGAATAGCTATTCCATTTTTTTTAAAAACCCAGCTGTTTGATCCGTAAAAAACCTCTTGAGTTATATAATCTATATTTAATTTTTCAGCTTGGTAAATCATTGATTGATCCAGGTTGCCTACTCCGTTCATCATTATGATTAGATCTGGTTTTTTATCTGAAAAATAATGATTCAAACCTCTCACTGTTTGTAAGGAACCTGCTAAATACTTTTTAAAAACACTTAACTCGTTTTCGGTATTAATTAGTGAACCTTGATAAAAATATCTAAGCACATTTTTTTTTGCTATCCTCCCTAAGGGCGCGTTATCCTCAGTCGTGTAATTTTCACATTCTTCAAGAGTTTTTATGTTTTCAATTTTTTTAAGATCACTGGGTTTAAGTTTTGTGATATTTAGTGTATTCATTTGAATACCTGTTTGTTTTTTAACCCAACTATATCCCCAACTACATTCTCGGCACATGAATGGTGAGTTTTCTTTAGACTTTCCAATTCTTTCTTTGTTACACGCAATAATATTGCCAGAACACACTAAAAACTCAACTTTCCAATTTAAGGATTCCAGATATTTAGCAATAATTAATTGTCTCAAAAGAAAAGAGCTTTCTGATCCCATTGTGAAAAAAAACAGGGCTGTTTTAGAAGGTTTTTCTTCTTGACTTGAAAATGCACCTTCAAAAGAATCAGCGTAAATTCTATAATTCAGTTTTGAATTGAATCTTTTCTTAATTCCAACAAATTTGATGAGCTTGTTAACAAGGGGGATGAAAAAAGATAAAAGGCCAATTTGATCTAAAAATAAAACAATTGGTATTGTATAGTTTTTATAAAACTTTGTTTTTTTAAATCGTTTCTGATGAACGTTATTCATCCTAATAATTTAATGTTAATAAATGTTTGATCTAATCATCGCGAATATAGTTATATACTTCAATTTAAACTGAGTTTGTTTCTTATTTAGGAATATTGAAATAGATATTGAATTGAAAACTTAAGAAATTTAGAATAAAGTGGATTTTTTTATTTTGACCAAAAGAGCCTTAAAAATTCAATTTACTCCCTTAATTTTTCTTTTAATATTTTTTAAAAAGTAAAACGAAGCAATCAATATTAAAAATAGGATCGGGGAGTAATAAAGAAAGAGATCAAAAATTGATAAAGAAAGAATATTATGAACGAAGACCCTATTAATCCAATAGATTAACAAACTAGATATAATTGCTATTAGATATAATTTAATTGATTTTTTTCGGTTGAAAATATCCGAGTTTTTCTTAGTTAAAAAATAGTAAAGATAAAATACAAATATGTATTTTGAAATGGTTAGAACAATTGGAATTGCTTGTGCGAAATATTCTATGAATAAGGTCATAAATAATATTTCAAAAGTTGTTTTAAAAACAAAAACCCAAAACAACCTTTTCATTTCCGCTTCTATAAACATGGTTCGTGTAAGGAAATTGAACATTAGTCCTGGAAGAAATCCCAGTATGAATATTTGATATATTCCCAATGTTATTTCTAGGTCATGTCTATCGAAAGCACCTCTTTTAAAAAAGACAACCAATATTATTGGACTCAGAAGCATACTAACTACTTGGAAGAAAAAACCTGTTTCGTTTAATAAAACATCTACTTTACGTGAGTAACTTTGGTACTGTTCATGAGAGGATTGCCTCCTTTTATTTTGCTCAATATAGGAAGTCGTTAAAACTGATGATAAAAATGCCATTTTAGGCAGCTCCGTTAAACTTCGAGAGTAATTTAATGCACTTAGATACCCTGCCTGTAAGAATTTATAACTGATTATACGTTCCCAAAAAGAACTAGTATGATTAATTAAAGTCTGAATCGACAAAGTAAATATTTTTTTAAAGTGCTGAATTAAATCAAGCCAATTCTCTTTCCATGAATTGATATCAAAAATTGAAAATATGGGAAGTTTATGAACTATAAAAAATAATGTTGCATTCAAAATAGATGTCACTAATATTCCGTATGCAAACGCTAATATTTCATTTTCTCGAACGTTACTTAAGATAACAAGAATTCCAATCAACTCAGAGAACAAGCTTATGAAAATAAATTTTTTATATAGATTTTTTAGGTATAATAATTGTTGAAGACAAGACACTATAGATCCAAAAACCTTACTAAGAATTAGTAAAAATGTGAGATTTAAAAATAAATAATGATCATTCTTTTTGACCTCTAATAAGTCATTGAAAATTGGTATTGACAGCCAATAGCCACACAAGACGATTGAGATAATTACTACAGTTAAAAAAGTATATTGAGTAACATATTTACTATTTGATTCATGATCAATATTTGATTTAGTAACCAATAGTTCTCCTGCACCTCCAGATATCATACTACCAATAATATTGGGAATGATTTGAGCGACCAACAATACATCAATTCTTCCAGACACACCTAAAAAAAAGGCCATGATAAGTTGTTTCAGAAAGGAACTTGATTTTATCAGAACCTGTCCTGAAAAAAGTAGAGCGATATTATTTAATTGTCTATTCAATATTGGTTAATAGACGGAAAATAAATTTTGATTCACTAAAATTATAAACGGGATTAAATAAAAAGTTTCATTAATACTTTTCAATTACTAAGAATGACCAGGGTTGAATGAGATAGGTGTTGACCTGCATTCCATTCAATACAACTGTCAAGTTATCTGGTCTTTCGTCTATGTAATTTTCATTTGTATTAAATGCATCAGAACGGAAATCTTTGTCTTCAAAAAAATGAAACTTTTGTATTCCGTTCTTTACTAAAATGGACTCTATGTAAGCTTTTGAATAAATGTTATGAAAATGAAAATTTAAAGGTTCACCATTTTTGTCGAACTCTTCAGGTTTGTGTACCTGTTTTAATCTTAAGGTATGATCACCTATTAAGGCTCTGATAATCACCGTTTTATTAGCAATTCTAATTAATTCAGAAAGAGGCTTCTCAACAGAGGGTAGATGCAATAAAACATTATTGCAAATAGCGACGTCGACACTCTCGTCATCCAATGGAATAGAAAAAATATCGCCTTTAACAAATGATGTTGACATTCTCAACTCATTTTTATTTTCTGGTATTGAAAATGCTTCATTCGCTTTTTGAATGTAATATGCGGTTTGGTCTACTCCGACATAATGAAATTTCTTCGTTACCTTATTATCTAAGCTTCTCAAATAATGTCCAACACCACAACCAATATCTCCAATTTTGTCTCCTTCCTCTAAATAAGGTTCAATTACTTTCGCAAGGGCCTTACTCGATTCCATTTCTGGAAGTTCACCCGTTGCTCTTTTGAAGAATAGATCACCATAGGTTTGTTCCTTGTCCCAAACTTTCCATGTACTCATATTATCAAAGTTAAGAATTAATAATTAAAGTTTCCGCCATAATCCAGTCCAAATAATCATCAATATCAATGGAACTTTCTCGTGTCATCACATATTTTTTTATTCTTTTAAATTCATTCAATTCACTACTTTTTAATTTTTCATAATTGATAATATAAATGGCACCGTTGTATTTAAATACGTCCGGAACATCTTGCCTTGATGTAGTATTAGATTTTTTGGAAAGTGATAAAAACCCTTCTTTATTTTCCTCAAATAAATTATAGTATGGATTTGACTTTGTCGAGGAAACGGAGACCACCATTTCTGTTTCTTTAGAATCGTATAAATCCATGGCTTCAATTACATGATGAGTTCGTCGTAAAGGGGATGTTGGTTGTAAATATACTATGGTTTCAACATCCATATCTAATTTTGAAATTTCGTATAATAATAATTCTCTTGCAGAAGTAGTATCGGTACTTAATGCACTTGGTCTAAGGTTAGTTTGATTTAGTCCATTCTGTACACCAATTTTTATAATATCTGGATCATCTGTGGATAGGTAGATTTTTTCGGGAGGAAAAATCTGTAGGGCTACTTCAATGGTATATTGAATAAGGGGTTTACCGGCTAATTCTTTTTTATTCTTTCCAGGAATTCCTTTAGAACCTTTTCTTGCAGGAATTATTATTATTGTATTCATTATATTATTCAAATTTCATTTTTTTTATATCAGTCTGAGCTTTTTTATAATCAGAATGATTACCAATATCCATCCAATAGTCTAAAAGTTGAAAAGTTCTTACATCCAGATTCATTTCAATCATCTTTTCAACCAGATCAGTGGCATTAAAAAAGGAGTTTTTCGGAATCCATTTGACATTATTTTTATTCAGTAGGTATATCCCTCCGTTTGCATAAAAGGTGTAGGTTGGTTTCTCTTTAAAGGCCGACAATTTCTTGTTTTTAGATTCCAATATGCCATATGGGATTTTAACTTGATAAGGAATACCAACTATACTCATTTGACGATTATTATTGATGTAATCAATGAAAAAATCTTCGAAATTAATGGATGTTAATAAATCAGAATTCATAATAAGTAAATGATCATTTTCAAAATCATCGATAAGACTTAATGACCCAATGGTACCTAATGGCTTGATTTCATTTATATACTTTATATTAATTCCTTTTGATTTCCCATCACCTAAATATTCTTTTATTTGTTCTCCTAAATAATTCACGGAAATAAAAACATTCTTAATACCAAATGAAATAAGTCTATCAATATTTATTTCTAATACAGGTTTCCCATTTAATTTTAATAACGGTTTAGGAGTATTTTCCGTTAATGGTAATAATCTAGAGCCTTTACCACCTGCCATCAAAACCACATCTACAGGAAGTCGACTTTTGGATATTCTAAAATTGACAATATCAACAATTTCATTATTGGAAGTAACAATCGGTACAATTTTTAAATTCTTTTCCCTTTGTTCTTTCAGTTTCATAATGTACTCTTCACCGTAGACAACATATTCAGGTTGACTATTGCATATTTTTATCACTGGGTCCTTCAAAATTGCCCCGTTCAATAATCCTCGTCTAATATCTCCATCAGTAATTGATCCTAGCAGTTTCTTCTGTTCATCATGAACAAAAATGATGGCATCCGATCCCAATTTATCTAAACAAATCATGGATTCTTTTATTGATTTTGTTGAATTTATTATGTGCTTTTCCCAATTCATATCATCGATTATAAAGTTCAATATTTTTTAAGGTTTTAATAATCGCCGAAACCCCATTATTGTTTTCGTAAATGTTTTTACCATCATATTTTTTACAAATATTCTCTTTTACTTTCTTAATAATTTCAACTCTGTCAAAATTCACATGAAAAACATTATCAGAACAGATTCTATTTTTTTGTCTATCACCTATGTTAATCACATATTTTCCGAATGTAGCCGCTTCCAATATTCCACTAGAACTATTACCAACGACGATTTTACACATTTGAAGAGCACTAAAATAGGATTGAGTACCCAGGTTATCTTTGGTGAAAATGTTTTTATTACGCGAAGCTAGTTTTTCGAAGGATGTTCTATAAATTGATCCATTTGTATCAGCGTTGGGTAAAGTAATCAATATTTGATATTCTTCTGAAAGATCTTGAATTGTAAGGCATATTTCTTCACAGTGTGTTTGATTCATTTCAAATTCAACCGTTTCGGGGTGTATGGTTAGTAGAATAGTTGTGATACCCATATCTATACCCCATTCTTTCAAAAAATCTGAATGATCCAATAATTGGATACTTTTTAAATTTTCTAGTCCAATAGCACCCGTTACAGTGATCAAATCTTTTCTTTTTACAATTTGAGCAACTCTTGATACAAACTTATTCAATGCTACAAAATGATATTTACTGGCCATGGTAATTTGATCGCGATAAATATTATCAATTGCGCCTTCGCTGGTTTCTCCTGCATGTAAATGGCCAAAATTTATATTGAAAGGTATTCCTGCATTAACAGCCGCAGCCATTTCAAATCTATCCCCAAGACAAAGCACCGTATCGAATTCGTGATCATTTTCCCCCCAAAACTTACCAAACAACTTCACAGTGTTTGCATAAGATAAGCTAATATCGATAGGATTGTCCCCATTCAATAAATTATCTACGGTATAATTTGCCTCAAAACCGTCATCCAATACCTGATTCAGAGTATAGCCATAAGAATCTTTTAAATGTGTGCCGAATATTATAATCTTTAGATTAAAAAAAGAATCAGATTTTATGGCTTTAAGCAGGGGTAAATAAATTCCGTAATCTGCTCTTGAACTTGTTAAAACTCCAATATTCATTCTAGGTTCTTCCAATTTATAATATCATATTTACTAAGGTTTTCTTTAAGTTTCATCCCAATTAATTTATCGATTTCCATAGGGGATATTCCTGTTCCTGGTCTCAGAGAAATAAGATCATTGACTCTAATATTTTCTCCTTTTTTTATATCACGGGCAACATGGAGACTTTTTCTTACCGATTTAAGGTTCTTTTCCTCAGATGGACTGGGCTTCTTTTCCCCATTTCCAGAAATTGCCATCTCTATATTTCGGATTGATATTATCATTTGCTTTAGTTCCCTTGGCTCGAGAGATGCAGCATGATCTGGTCCTTCCATGTTTCTATCAAGTGTGAAATGTTTTTCAATTATACTTGCTCCAAGGGCTACAGCGGCAATTGGAACCTCTATTCCTAATGTGTGATCCGAGTATCCAATCTTTACCTTCATTTGATCTCTGATGTTCAACATTGCTTTTAGATTAACATCATTCATAGGGGTAGGGTATTCAGTATTGCAATGGAGAACGGTGACATCATCTCGACTTAACCCTCTTGAAGTCAGAATAGTCAGAGCATCAGATATCTCCTTCATATAGGACATTCCTGTTGATAGGACGACTGGTCTATTTAATTTCGATATCTCTTGTAGGAAGGGCTTATTCGTTATTTCACCCGATGGGATTTTGAAAAAATTTAAATTAAGGCCATTTAAAAAATCTATACTTTCAAGATCAAAAGCCGTTGATTGGAATGCTATTTTACATTCTTCAGCATATTGAATCAAATCTTTATACCACTCTACAGGTAATTCGAGTTTTTTGAGCATTGTAAATTGAGAATTATCATCTGAATCGCAATTATTAGATTGATAATTTGCTTTTTTAGCGCTACGACTTACGATTTTTTCAGTTCTAAAGGTTTGAAACTTTACTACATCAGCTCCGGATTCTGAAGCGGCCTTTATAAGTTTTCTTGCAGTATTGTAATCTCCATTATGATTAACCCCTGCCTCTGCAATAACTAAAACTCTACTCATTCTTGCTAATTATTCTTGCTGGATTCCCAACGACTTTCGTATAATCAGGTACATCTTCTAAAATAACACTACCTGCTCCAATCGTACAAGACACACCTATTTTGACTCCTGGCTTCACAACACTATTTGCACCGACAAAGGAATGAGCACCCACTTGTACATTACCCAAAAGTACAGCGCCTGGGGCAATATGAACAAAATCAGAAATTTCACACTCGTGTTCAACGATAGAGCCGGTATTTATGATTACGCCTTTTCCAATTGAGCACATTGCATTTACGATTGTACCATTGCCAATAAAGGAGGAATGATCTATCGATGAATAATCTGAAATTATTGAAGAAGAATGTATGATCTTGGTTTTTTTTAGTTGGTATTCTTCGATAAAGAGGGTGAGTTCTTTTCTTTTACTATTATCACCAATAGCAGGGAAAAAAACATAGTTTGTATAATTTTTATAATTCAATTCATTTTCATTTCCCAAAAATGGAATGTTGAATGGATTTTTACTGCACTCTTTTTTTTCGCAATAAAATGCTACTTTATCACCAACTGATTGTGCAGCATCGATAATTGAGTAAGCATGTCCTGAATACCCTAAAATGATGACTTTCTTATACATTGATTGCGCTACTTGGTATGTTTACTATGCGTTCTTGTAAAAATAATGCATTTTTTTGCGAATCTTTCATACAGTCTTTATACATTGGCAAGGTGTGGAGAAGTTCCCAAGCGGGTCTTGTTGCTATTTGATGTTGATTGCTTTCAATTATAAATTGATCTCTCTCTTCCTTAGATTTAAATTGAATACAATTCAACCAGAAATTCGCTCGACTATTTTCATTTTCCCACTTAAAATCTATGTTTATAGATTCAAAAAAAACTTTGTATTTTATGGCTAGATTTCTTTTCTTCTCGAGAAGTTCATTAAGATTTTCCAATTGTGCTAAAAGAAGTGCAGCATTGATATTGGGCATTCTGTAATTATAACCTAACTGATCGTGGTGGTATTTATATGGGTGTAATGTTTTTGCCGTAGTGGTTAAATGTTTTATGCTTTCGGCCAATTCTGAATCATTTGTCACTGCTGCCCCACCACCACCAGCGGTAATGATCTTGTTTCCGTTAAAAGAGAAAACCCCAATATCACCAAATGTACCTAAGTGTTTTCCTTTGTAGTAACTTCCTATAGCCTCCGCAGCATCCTCAATTACGGGAATTTTCCATTCTTTACATATGGAGCATATTTCATCAATTCTGACGGGAAATCCGAACGTATGCATAGGAACACATGCACTTATTTTATTGCCAGAATATTTGTTTATACAATAGTTGTTTTGTGTTTCGGCATTTTGATTAAGAAACTTCAGTAGTGCTGTTGGAGACATTCCCATGGTATCTAGATCCACGTCAATAAAAACGGGAGAAGCACCACAATATTTAATGGCATTTGCGGTAGCAACAAAAGTCAGTGATTGGGTGATTACCTCGTTTCCGTTTTCTACCCCTAAAACATGCAAAGCCGTATGTAAAGCAGCAGTCCCATTAACTACAGCAACCGCTTTTTTTACAGAACAAATTTTTTCCAATTCGGCTTCTACTTTGTTTACATATGGTCCAACACTAGATACAAATGTGCTATCAATACAGTCAATTAAGTATTGTTTTTCATTTCCGCCGAAAAAAGGCTCATGAACAGGAATAAGTTCCTTCTTGTGAGGGAAAGAACTTTTTATGAATGATATTATTTCTTTTGCCTTTTTAATAATCTTACATTTTATCGTCTAAATATTTTCCAATATCCTTATATTCTAACTCCGGAAGGTAATGCATAAGTTCAGTGGCAATTTCTTCCTTGGATAAATCACCATTTTTAATCCAAGTCGAATACTTTTCCCT
>Ga0209223_10001347_pt1 | contig 27143 bp, 15 predicted proteins | sample COG_06_FD_184750 | JGI IMG/M metagenome (GOLD analysis project Ga0209223, IMG submission 184750) | Pelagic Microbial community sample from North Sea - COGITO 998_met_06 (SPAdes) (version 2) | ecosystem: Environmental > Aquatic > Marine > Neritic zone/Coastal water | place: Helgoland, sampling...
TCTAATTTTAATTTGATAGGTACAGCGACTGTTGAATATAGCTTAAGCTTTATTGTTTTATTGGTAGATAAATCAAGAGGAGTATCTAGGTTGAAATTAAGATTTTCCCAGTTGGCTCCTGCATTTACAATCTGTCCAACTTTACTAGCTGCTGCATTTGCTCCATTTAATTGAGGGTTATCAACAACGCTGAATCCTATACCTCCATCAGTTCTCTTAGCATCGTAATCTATACCTGCACAATCGAAATCAATTGGCAAATCTAATGTAGTAGTTGTACATGGTGGTGGTGGTGGTGTTCCTGAAGTTTTCTCAATATCATCTACATAAAATGTTCCTGTAGTATCAGAACCTCCATCTACAAATAAAATTAAGTTTGTAAATGAATCTGTTGAAGTAAAGATAAACGTTAATTCTTCCCAACCAGAACCTGTATGATTAACATCTACTTCAGTAGCAGTAGCTCCTGCCCCTTCGAACTTTAATTTAATAGCTCTTGCTTCGGAAGCATAAAATTTCATTTTAACTGCATTATCCGTATTAAAATCAATTGGAGTATCTAACGTTAAGTTCATGTTCTCCCATTGTTGATTTGCATCAAATACAAGTTTTCCTACTTTAGATAACGTTGCATTAATCCCTGATAATTGTGGATTATCTACTACTTCAAAATCTACATCTCCTGAATCTTTTGAAGCATAATCTGTTCCTGCACATTCAAAATCAATTGGCAGACCAAGAGTTGTGGTTGTACAAGGAATGTCTGATGTTGCTATTTGAATTAAATCATCAAGATAAAACGTACCTGCAGTTGTACCTGGTCCGTCTACAAAAATTGTAATTCTTGAAAATTTATCTGAAGACGTAAACGTAAAGTAAATTTCTTCCCATCCTGTTCCTCCATGACTAACACTCACCTCAGTAGCAGCTCCAGTTCCTTCTTCAAGTTTTATAAGTACATTGATTGGAGCATTAGACCAAAAATTCAGTTTAATTGTTTTATTAGTAGCCAAATCAATTTGAGTTCCTAAATCAAAATAAATTCCCTCAAAGGCTGCCCCACTATTTGTTATAGCTGCAACTAATGAAGCTACTGTATTGGTTCCTCCAAGATCAGGGTTATCTACTATTTCAAAAGTTGCTCCTCCAAATACTGTTGCAGCAAAACCTACATTAGGATTATCAAAAGCGATAGGAAAAGTAATTGCTTCAGGTATTGATATTGAAATTTCACTTTCAAAAATCATTGATGCGCCTGCTGAATTAGATGCTGTTAATTTAATTGTATAATCTCCTGTTGCATACGTATGCACAGGGTTTACTTCTGTAGATGTTGTTCCATCTCCAAAATCCCATTCATAACTACTTCCTTTAGATGAAATATTTATGAATGCTACTGTTCCTGTGTCTGGATTAAGTGTAAAAGTAAAACCTGAAACAATTTGTGGTAATAAACTATCTTCATCTGTACACCCATTTATAAAGGTTATGAGTAAAAGCAATATCGAAAATCGCTTCGCTGATTTAATTAACTGTGTCTTCATTTTTTTATTTTTTTGATTAATTATTTTTATATACTCTTACATAATCCACAAGCATGTTTTGAGGATATGTTGTTTCGCTATTAGGAGAGCCAACAAAAGTGCCTCCTACTGCCAAATTAATAATGATATAGAATGGTTTATTAAAAACCCATTCGCCAGTTACATCAGCTGGTGTGATTTGATTGTATAGCACATCATCTACATAATAATTTATATATTCTGGTGTCCATTCAATTCCAAAAACATGAAATCCAGTATCGAACCTGTCATTTTCTAAAGTGTAACTTTTTGTAATACCTCCTACAGCAGAATACCCTGGGCCATGAACAGTTCCATGTATTGTAGTAGGTTCTTGTCCGCGAAATTCCATAATATCAATTTCACCACATTGTGGCCAACCAACTTGATCACAATCGGATCCTAGCAACCAAAACGCTGGCCAAATACCTTGACCGTATGGTAACTTAATTCTAGCTTCAAAACGACCATATGCTTGTTCAAATAAGCCCTTGGTTGTAATTCTTGCAGAAGTATATGAAGACCCATTAAAATCCTCTTCTTTAGCAGTTATAATTAATATTCCGTTCTGTACTACTACATTTTCTTGGCGATCTGTATAGTATTGTAATTCATTATTTCCCCAGCCATTAACACCCGTTCCTATTTCATGATTCCAAATTGTAGGATCTAGTGCTCCATCAGTATTAAATTCATCTGACATAACTAGGTCTTGGAAATTTGCAACAATCTGTTTTTCATCGTCGGTACAACTTAAGATCGCAAAAAACGACGCCAATAAGAACGAGCTAAATAGTAGCGATTTCATTCTTACTTCATATTTATTTGTTTTATTCATCATTTATTTTTTGAATTTTATTATCTTATTTTCTACCTATAAAAGTATACGTTGTCTATATAAAAATTAGGCACTCCTCCAACAAAAACAAGCAAGGCAAGATTGTTCTTTTGAGTTGCCAAACCTCCAGTTAATGGTATATCTACCGAAGTCCATTGTCCTTGAGGCAAAGCAGTCACATTAAATCTTAGATCTCTATCGTCAACTGTTGGATTTCCATTACCGTCTGAATCAATGACACCATTTGCTCCTCTATCTCTAATTTGGATTTCAAAATTTCCACTAATAATATCATCTGTGTATATATCTAGATGAAGGTGAGTCATTGATGAAGCATCAATTGTTGGATTCTCAAATCCAATACCCACGAAATTATTTGTAGTATAATATTTGATATCATCTCCATTGGATTGTACATCGGTAGTTTGTGTTGTAGAACCTCCCCAGTTAGCATTAAAAAAATCGATTGGAACATCGGTATATGCATTACTAAAAATAGAGATAACATCGGCTGCTGGTAGAGTTGGTACTGGAGCAGTTGCTAAAGCACCACTTGATTCTAAAGTTAAAGAGCCTGAAGCTGCTACCCCTGCTATACTCGCAGTAATTGTAGCTGTACCAGATCCTACTACGGAAACAACACCTAATTCGCTTACTTGAGCTACATCAACATTAGAAGATGTAAATGTAAAATAAGAAGGTGCTATAGATACTGTTTGATTAGCTCCAGAACCTAGATTAAATGTTTGGGTAAGGCCATCAAGTACAATATTGCTGTCAGTGAAAGTTTGTTGGTTAACATCTACACCTCCAAGAATAGATGGTTTTGGTTGCGCTATTGTACCTAGTTTTTCAAACTTTAACTCGTCAATCCAAAAGGTATAACCACCTTCTTCGGTAGCGCTTGCTGCTCCTTCTGCATACCAAAACATTCCTTTTTCTTCAGTTAATTTTGAAGCATCTGGTATAGCAATTACATATTTCCTCCACTGTGTAGTTAAAGGCAAATTTTGCATAGTTACCTGAAACTTATTGTTTGTATCACCATTAATTCCAAAACCTATTTCGTTTATATCTGCTCCTTGAGAAGCTTTTGCCCAAAACGTTAAGGCATCATATTCTGATAAATCACGTGGTCCTGTACTTGGAAATGTAGCACCACCGTAACCAACACCAAAAACAGGAATATCGAAACGCATGGATGCTGATCCTGAATATGTCACTTCAGTCCCTACAGAAAAAGCTTCAGCAAATGAACCGGAAAAAGGGAAATAATCTAACCCTCCAACAAATCCATCAGAAAAAATCTCAGGAGTGGTCGGATATGTTGCAAATTCTACTTCATCTGAGAGTCCTCTCTCACAGCTCATCGCTGTAACAAGTATTATACCTAGAAAAAGGTAAACCTTAGAATATATTTTTTTCAATGTTTTCATCTCTTGTTTTTTTATCTTCCTATGTTAATATGTATGTACGTTCTAATTTCCCATTCTGAACCGTTTGGAAATCCTACAGGACTTATGGTCGGTGAAGTAGCAAATGGTAAAGCATCATTTGGAGAGTATCTTGGGGAAAATTGATTTAATGAACGCCAAGTATATCTAACTCCAAGCTGTGTATTAGGCAGTATAAACCAATCTGGTTTTCCTAAAGTTGTTGATAAGTCTAATGTAAACTGTAATGGGTAAGTAAGGTTGAAATCTTTATGGTAATCAAAAGGCCCCCAATCATTAATCTTCAGCATTGAAGTTAATTTCATTTGCTTGCGGATTACTCTGACATCTGCACCAAAACGTTTAATTAATCTTTCATCACTACCGTTTGCTTGTGCATTACCTCCATAAAGGTTTGCTATGATTCCAAAATCTGGATTAATTTTAGAAACGATTCTACTATGTATTTCCCATAAATCTTGTGCTGGAGCTGCGTTAGGAAATGCAAAAAATGTACGATTTGCTAAAAATCCAATATGTGCATCTTGAGCTGTTGGATGATGACGATAGATAAAACCTAAGTTCATGGCAAATTTTGCATCTTCGGCTCTATCGTTATCCCACTCGTACATCCAAGTACCAGGAGTAGGATCGTAGGTAAGTAATAATTCTCCAGCTGTAGTTTCTCTGTTTGCTCTAACAGCAAAAGGATCATCTATCACATTTCTTAATCTTCCAGTTCCATCTATACCTTCAGGCATTGCATCTACAATTGGTTTTTGCCATAAAAAGTTAGGAGCAATCTGAATATCTCCTATTTGATATGTAAACCCTGTTAAGAAGTTTGTTTGGTTACCACTACCGCTATCTTTTAATTTCCAACCGGTAAATGTTCTAGTGGCATCAGCTCCTCCATTAGCAACCAATCCCATTATGGCACCTTGAGCATACCAGTTGAAAGCACCTCCTTCATAAGTAAGTTTGGCTTTTCCACCCCAGTTATCTTCAGAGTTAATTTTATCTACATATACTGTATAGTTTCCAGGGACACCTCTAACATCTTGGAATGAACTACCATTTAATGGTCTTCCTCCCCAGATACCTCCAAGTGTAATTCCAAATTTTCCAATTTCTCTTTCTACAACAAGTGTTGCTCTTTCTGTAGCCCATGGTGGAATAACACCACTTCGTACTTGATTTGCATCTAACACTCGACGTCCATTTGCATCGAATACAACATCGGTTTCTATATCTCTATGATAAATCCCTGTAATATCAAAGTGTCCTATTTTTTTGCTATACTTTAACAAAGCTGTTGGGTTAGCCCCCCACCAAAGTTGAGGTCCGAAAGCTGCCTTTAAACCTTTAAGGGCCTTTTTACCATCCACTTCAATTCCTAAAATTTCTCCTCCATAAATATCTAAATTAGGTCCATAATTTGCTTCAGGATATAATCCAAAAAAGTCTCCTTCATAACCCCAATGGAAATGACCAGTACGATAGAATCCTCTTAAGTCAAATTCTTTTTCATTCCATTCAAATTCTGTACTGTAAACTCGTACTCTATTAAAGTCGCCGATTTCAACATCTAAATCATTTCCAGCCGAAACCTCTTCAACTGTAATGGGTCTACCAACATTTTCATAAAATATTTCATCAATAGGGTTTTCTGCTACGTTTCCTAGAATATTAAAATTTACATTGGCTCTCATATTTGGAGCAGGTTTTGCTTCAACACCAATAAAGTAAGATTGCATGTGGTCAAAACCTAACTGGTTTGGAAACACATTTGCATTAGGATCTTCATTCTCAGGAGTAGTAATAAGGCTTCCTCCTGTATTGAACGTGGTAAATTTAGCACTCAATCTACTAAGGCGAATTTTTTCATTACTTCCACCACCTAAAGCTGCTTTATCTCCTCTAGCTCTTAAAACAGCATCCATTAAATTAATGTTCTTAAAATATTCGTTTACAAAATCTAATGTTACTCCTTCAGCATATACATCCAATTTATGTGCATCCTTTAAAGCATAATATGATGCTCTTGGATATAATGTATATAAACCTCTTTCGTTAGTGGGTCCTTTGGCACAAATACCAAACCACTCTTCATTCATATTATTTGCTCCTGGAAATGCTTCATCAATTGTATAACCTCCAGCATTCCAAGTAGATTCTGTTTGATGAGTATCAGCATCTTTTCTATCATCAAAACCAGCTTTCCACCAACCATCAGAAAATTGAAATGTAAAACCTCCAATAGAATTGTTTGCTTTTCCTAAACCTGCTGCATTTTGATAGATTTCCTTCCAGTTTTCTACATTGTAAAATGCCTGCATTCTTTGATCTTCATCATTTTTAATGGCATTATAAGAATCTGATCCAAATTCAGTAAACATGATAGGCTTGTTCAACTTATCTTTTACTACTTGGAACATATCTCCAAATGATTTACCTCGATACGCATTGGTACCATAAATATCAATGTCTTTACATTCTTCTGCTATGATATCAATAAATAGCACATCTCCATTACAAATTGCTACAGGGTGATTGGAATCAATAGCTTTCATAGCTTTTGTAGCTTCATTCATCAATCTATACATAGGTCTTCCACGCAATTCACCAACAGCATCAATCTTTTCTTGCCCTTCTGGAAAATCTTCTGTTTCCGCACCTTGCCAAAAAAGCCCATAATTATTTTCGTTTCCAATTAAGTACATTAGAATACCCGGTGTATTCTTGTAATCGGTGACCATTTTTTTAATTTCCGACATAAGAAGTTCTTGTGTACGAGCATCCGAATAATCAGTAATTGGAGTCCATACACCATCTATGGTTAGCCCATAACGACCAAAAGAATCGTTTAGCATCGTATAAATACCATAGTTTTCATAGATGTATTTAACCCATTTAGCAGGTACACCTGTATATTGACGAATTACATTAACATTCATATTCTGTAAAAGTGCCATTTCGGCATCTAGTCCAGCTTTAATAACGTTATCTGATTTTTTATAAAAATTAGCATCCACGACATTAGTACCAATAGGGACATAATCCCAGTTCATTCCATTAATCATAAAGTCTTTACCATTAACTTGCAACTTCATACCTTGATCGTTAGTTACAACTTTCACCTGATCACCTTGCGCGAACATCGTGGTTGTTAGTAAGAAAAGTATTAGTCTTAAAAAGTTGTTTTTCATTGTATTGTAATTTTTAAGTTGATTATCTTTTTAACTCTTAAAATTCAGATCACTTCCAAATGGCAAGAGCTGAGTTATTTTCACATCATCCAATGTATTCTTTTATATTATGAAATCAATAATTTCTACCCATACATACTACATACATAGTAAAAAAATAAATTGATTTCTATCAATACATCAAGAAAACCGCTTGTTTATTGAGAATCTCTAAGCTATTAGAGTATACTGTAATAAACTATACAGTTAGCAAGAGAATATGTTAATGTTGTGGTTGTGTATAGGGTGAAGCCCTGAATTTCTTGATTTAATAATCTACTGATAAAAAGTCATTTATCTTAACAACAGCGTTTTTTTACGAAATCGGTATCGTAATGTAAATAAAATGAGTGATTTATTCTTCCTTATATAATGGTTGGTAGCGGTATAATCTGATAAAGTATTTTTGATCCCAGAGAAGGCTCAAATATTATTTAGTAATTTAAAGAAGGGAGACATAATTACCGTTATTTAAAGTTCAATTCCTTTAATTATTACTGTGAGGAATCAATGCTTAAAAACATTTTTTTTGAAATTCTATTCCTTTTTTAAGTTTTGATATCTTTCCTTAAGGGTTGTAAAGGCTAATTTCTTTTTTCTATCAATATCTACGATTCCCCAGTACTCTTCGTTTGGAGCTCCGTCATAAGGTACCCCACTACTATTGGGAGCCCATCCTCCTATATCTTGTCGATCCACGTTTCCAGCCTTCCACCAACCATCAGTAAATGAAAACATAGTTACACCAGAGCCGATTTTTTTATTCTTAAAAATGACATCCAAAATTTTAGCATTTGCATCCGCTTGTGCTTTTTCATTAGTTCCTTCTTCGTATCCAGCTTTTGTAATAGTCATGTAACTATCTCCTCCAGCCTCAGATAAATACATAGGCTTATCACTAATAGCTTCCCATTGCTTATATATCTCATCAGGGTTATCCCATCTATATACGTTCATTCCCCAAACATCAATATTAGGACTCATATTTAAGGCTAATGAATCTGGCAACTCTCCATGAGCGGTAGTTACAAGGTTTTTAGGATCATTTTTATGAATTAATGCAGCTGCATTATTCATCGCTTTGTACCAGGTTTTTATATCACCATCAAACCATTCAGGATGATAATTATATTCATTTCCTAGTTCCCAAAATAAAATAGATTTGTGGTTTTTATACTTATTTACGTAATCGATAAAACTTCCTGATAGGATATCATAATTACCTCCTTGATTGTATCCAAAGCCAACAATGAGCTTCATGCCTGCACTATAAACTTTATCAAGTAGTACTTCATCGTCAATAGGAGCATACACTCTAATGGTGTTGATGCCTGCTTCTGTCATCAAAGCTAAGTCTTGATCTAATGTACTAAAATCTCTTTGCGCACTTCCCTTGGGTACAGGGTGATAACAAATTCCTTTAATGTAATAAGGAGAACCATCAACCAAAATTTGACGAGTAGAAATTTTCACTTCTTTTGATTTTGTAGGTTTGTCACAGGAAATCAAAAGACCAATACTTAAAAAAGTAAATAAAAGATTCGCTAGTTTCATAATTTTTATTCTTGTTTTATCAATTCTCTAGCAGTAGGAGGAACCAATACAGTCTTCATTAAATCCTCTTTATTTCCTTCGTAGGTTTTTGTGATTGGATTTCCATTTCTAGTTAACCCAGAAAAAGCTCCATTATCTACCAAATCCCAGAGAGCGTATTTAGCCTTGCCTTCAATAGTAATTAATCCAAAATGGTTTTCAGATCCTTTTTTGTTTTGAGCATCTTTCCATTGCTCATTAAAAGCTTCAAAATAGAAACATGAAATCCCTTCTTTATTGGTCCATTCTCTCAAATGATTGTAGTATAAAGACTCTTTGTATTCGTCAGTAGCTTTAGATCCTGTAGGTCCATAGTGACCATTAGAAACGGTTGCCCAACCTGTTTCTCCGATATGAATAGGTTTTTCTACACCTAAACTTTTTACATAATTTGATACTCCTTCATATTGAGTCATTGCAAATCCTTTGGCACGAAGCATGGCAGCATCAATTTTTTCAATATCAGTAAGATTTTCTTCTTCTTCTGGAGTTTTCCAAAATTCTGGATTATAATGTGAGTTATGATATGGATAGGTATGCATAGAGATATAGTCTACTGCTTTCACTAATTTCTCAAGATCTTCTGTATGGTAACTTTCTTCTCCACCTCCCCATGATGCAAAATCATCAGAACTAGTAATCCAGAGATCTTTAGAAAGTTTTCCTGACTGTTTTAATTCTTGTAAATGATTCACCCATTTTAAAATTACGTTAGGCTGAACATAATAACTGGTAGCCCATCGTATCATTGCTTCATTTCCAACTGCTATAACCTTTACGATATCTGGATATTTGTTAGCTAAAGCCACAGCTCTAGCAATTTCTTCTTCGTTTTGATCACTTTCAATATCATGATCTGGTTCTAGACCTGTCCAAGCATTTTTACAATCTATCCATGCTCCTAGCATCACATACATCTCAAAATTAGGGTCTTCTTTCTTCAATTCGCTAATCGCTTTCAACAAATTGGGTGCATGTTGTAGCTGTACATTATATGTTCTCAAAAATTTAATCCCCATAGCTGACAATATTTTCATATCGTCTTTGAGTTCATTAATTGTAGGCTGAGCATCGCGAGTTTTTTCTCTATACCCCCCATAAGAAATGGCTAGATAATTTGGGTTTCCTAAAATATCTGCTGCTGTTTTGTTTTTCACTTTAGTTTCTTTTTTTGAGTTTTCAGAACAAGAAAACAATGTCATAATCATTAAAAAATAAATAATTTTCTTTGAAGCTTTTATCATAACTGGTTGCTTTTACAATCATAAAATTATCTTATAATTAAATGACCAAGGGTTATTAATATTTTAATCCATATCCATATTTGTACAAAGGGGTGATCGAATCATCCCAATAATTAGGACCGTATTTATTTTGATAGTCTTTTACGTATTTTGGCCACGAGTGTGGTAATTTTCCTTTAAAATTGTAATCTCCAAACAGTACTTCTGCTACTCCATTTCCTTCAGACCCTAGTAACCAAGCAGCAACAAATGCTTCGGATTTATTAATCTGCTTTGTAACCACTAATGGTCTTCCAGAAACAAGTACTGTTACCACTTTTACTCCTAGCTTAGTATAAGTCTCTATATATTTTTGATGTTCTTTACTTAACGTTAGCCTATACCTTCCTTTACCATTTCCTATGTCTCCAAAAAATTCTGCATAAGGCGTTTCTCCAACAATAATAATGGCAACATCTGCATCTTTATGATTCCCTGTTGCATGTTTATCATATAGTACTTCGCCTTCTGCTAGTATATTAATGCCTTCTAAAATAGTTGTTGCTCCTTTGTAGTTCTCTTGAGTTCCTTGCCAATTAACGGTCCATCCACCAGATTGAAGTCCAGAGTTATCTGCATGTTCTCCTACTACAACTATCTTTTTTGTCTTCTTATCTAGAGGCAATAAGTTGTTTTCATTCTTTAGTAGTACCAATGATTCTCGCACTGCTTGTTTGGCTACTTTTCTATGCTTCGAGCTACCTATCTCTGCGATGAGCTTTTCATCTGGAAAAGGGTTCTCAAATAGTCCAAGACGGAATTTTTGTCTTAAAATACGTCTCACGGCATCGTTGATTCTCTTTATAGAAACTTCTTTCATTTCAACACCTATTTTAAGGCACTCTTGAAAGTCATCTAAATCGCCATCAACTGCCATGACCATATCAACTCCAGCATTTATGATATCATTTTCACCGAACCTTGAATATCCTTTCCAATCGGAAATGACCATTCCATCAAATTTCATTTTATTTTTTAAAGTATCTGTGATATACTTTTTATATGCGTGCATGGGTCTGCCCTTCATTGTATTGAAAGAAGCCATAACAGATCCTATACCTTCTTCAACTGCTGTTCGATAAGGCGGTAATAAACGTTGAGAAATCTCTTTATTGCTTAGTGAAGTTTCACCTCCTTCATGTCCATTATCTGTAGCCCCATCACCAACAAAGTGTTTCGCTGTTGCCATTACAGTATTACTCTGAGTTAAATCTCCTTGATGACCTCTTACAGAGGCTTTTGTTAACTCTTGGGTTAATTGTGTATTCTCAGAAAAGGCTTCATACACACGTCCCCATTTTTCATTATAAGGAATTGCTATACATGGAGAAAATACCCAATTGAAACCAGTCGCTTGTGATTCTATAGCTGTAATTTGTGCAACTTTTTCAACTAATTCCGTATTTCTTGTCGCCCCCAAACCAATATTATGCGGAAAAATAGTAGCTCCGTTAAAAGTGTTTTGTCCGTGAACGGCATCTACACCAAACAATAATGGAATCCCTAATCTTGTTGATAATGCTATCCTTTGCAATTTTATAAACTTAGCTTGCCATTCTTTCGCTGTTTCTCCTGGTAACTCTCCTTGTGTGTGAATTACTGAGCCAATAAATTTAGATTTAATATTGTCTTCAGCATCTTCTTCGAAATGACGTATCTGTGTCATTTGACCTATCTTTTCGTCTAAGGTCATTAATGCCAATAAAGAATCTACTTTCTGCTCTATTGACTTATCCTTATCAATTGCATTCTTTAACGTTTCTTTACAAGAAGCAAAAAACAAAATACTTGGTAGTAAGAGGTTTAATAAATTATGTGGCACAAATTTTCTCATTCATTAAATTATTTTATAACCGAAACAATGATTCTTTCTATCTCACCAGTTCTTTCAAAGACTTTCTTAGTTGTAGAGACATCTAAAGATGAAGTAGAAAAATCTTGAGAGGTTCCATTATCGAATGCAACTGTAATTTTTTCTACATCTGATAATTCATAAATAATTGGTGTTTGACAATATGTAAAACCTAAAGAATTCTTGTCTAATGGAATAGCACATCTTTTTTGATTTACATTGGTATATGTATATATTTTTGGTTCTTTTAAAAATTCATCCTTTCGTAAAATAGTAGGTTTAAATCCAAGAACTCCGTCTTTTACATACACCCCTAATTCTCCAAATCGACTTAAAATATCTTCTTTTACCTGACCTGTCATTCCAGGTTGTTGAGCTCCTTTCCCTTCTGGTGTATGAGAATATGGGTCTGTAGGAAAAGCTCCATACAGTTTCGGAGATTTATTAACTCCAATACCTTCATTTATTTCAAAATAATGATCTAAAAGGTTCCCTATTAGGACTGGATCGTCATTTTTATTAATTGCTTGTAAGCTTACTTCTTGAACAGCCAACAATAATTTTGAAACCATGTGCCAATAAATAGACCCTAAACCTTCGTATCCGAAAAATGTTCCTGATCTACCCGTAAATGATTTATGATCAAAAATCTTTTCAAAAATCTCAAAAAGTAATTCTGAATCTTTTTCAACTAAGGATTGATATTTCTCTGACAAAGAAGTTAAAGCTTCTTTTAAACTATTAACATTGTTAAAACCTCCATTAAAATGGTATTGACCGATACAATCTTTTAATATAACTTGATTGTTACCATCTTTTACCAGTCTTTTTAAAAGATCAGATTTTTCAACATCTTCAGTCGGAATATTATTCTTAACAGCAAACCTTGGTAATTCTTTATTTGGATACAAGACATAACTGTATTGGTCTGGTCTAAACAGCGTACTCTCTTTTAAACTATTCAAAAGTTCAACATTCTCTTCAGAAGAAAGATAACCAGAACTAAGAACTGCTACTTGCCCTTCTAACATTTCAGACAAGTGAGATATAGATACTTCGTCATTCTCTTCAACTGTCATCAAGTTGTATGCATGATATAACTTATCTGCTCTTTTGTTGGCATCTATGGAATGTTCTATAAATTGTAACGATACTTTTATAAACGTTTCCAACGATCCTTTTGTAATCTCTTTTTGATAGCCTGTAAAACCATGATCGTAAATAGTGTTTCTATAATCACTCCCTGCTGTTCCCAAACCATCTAAAATAGTTTTACGGTCTTTATCAGATATTTTTCCTGACAATACTTTTTTGTTATAAATCAATGTGTCATTCACTTGATTAAAAAACACCATGAGCTCTTCAGAAATGCTTGCATTTTCTAAATCGGATTTAGCAATCACGCCTTCAAAAAAATGTAAAAATCGTCTTAAATAATATAGAGTAACCATAGACACTCCATTTCCTACCAAGGCATTATTGGCATCATTCCATTCTGGTCTTTGAGTGTTCATCCAAATACCTCCTTCAGGAATAAAGTTTGACATTTTTGCCAATACTGTTGCTAGTAATTTTTCAATAAAGTTTACTTTACAAATAAAGAAGTTTTCATCTCTCAACAAAGCTCCGTCAACACCTATTTCACCTCTCTTTAATTGAATTTTATCTTCCGATTCATCATCAAATTCAATGGTATTTTTAGGGTCTTTTAAAATTTCTTCATAGCTCTTTATTTTATAAGGCACATTAGCATATACAAATAAATCTTTGGTGAAATAATCCGCTAACTTATCAGGATAATGGTTTTCTATAAACTCTAAGAATTTCAATAAATAGATAATTTGATGATCTCCCCAATATCCAATATAAGACCATGGGTTATCTGGTTCTATGGTTTCCCAATCAAAACCTCCTTTTGTAACTCTATATGGATTGTAGCCATCAAATGTTGTGGCATTTAAAAACTTATGAATCATTCCTTCGATAAACTCAGGATATGAATGTGCTAAAGCTTCCCAATTCTGAAAGATATCTCGCCAGTTTCCTTCGTAATCTAATATTTTCGAACCATCAACCTCGCTTCTAGTGTTGATTGAGAATTTATTCCAAGGACGACTTGGATCTCCGTGTCTTCTACTAAATCTCAGTGGTAAATATTCAAAACACAAACGCTTAAAATTCTTATCATCATCATCTTTAACAACCTCTTTCAGATGGTTTAATGAAAATAGTGCAGGTAACTGTGCTAAAACTTTTTCTCTCTTTTTGAAAACTTTTCTATTGGCTTTGGTTATGTACACTAAAAAATCGGATTTCTCTATCTGATAATTATTGTCAAAAATCCCTCCACGCATAATGTTGAACAGCGTATTCGAAAAATGTCTAATATTTCTAAGCTTATCTCCTGTTAACTGAACTCCATCAGAAGCGCTAACCAATTGCACAAGCTTTCGAGTACCTAAAGCAATATTGTCATGAATCAACTCTTCTAAGTTACTTTCATTTTTTATTAATTCTTTTACTTGATTAATGTCAGAAATTGATTGATTGACATTTGCTATCAACAGCCATTTCTTTTCTGAATTAGCAGCTAATTCTATTTCAGAACAAGTAAAATATGCTCCTTTCTCTGCTTTCACATTAACTTCTTGTTGGACAGCTACACCTTTTCTAAACTCGTCTAACTGTAGAGATGATAGCAAATACGTAGGACTTTCAACTCCCAAAGACCAAACAATAGTTGATTTTAAAGCCTCACTTGGTTCAGCTTTGTCAACTATAATAGCACTTAATGCATAAATTCCAAGTCCTGCTTCAGCCTCTAACTCACTCTTCTTATAAGCATCAACTAGGTTACTACTTTTCTTTTGTACATCTTCTTCAACGCCATAAGGCATAATATTTTGAATTCCATCTAAAACTGTCACCTGTAATGTACCTGAAGCATTATTAATTAGAGTTGACTTTTTTACAAAACCATAAATATTACTAGAGTTCCATTCGTATTTGAATGTCACATTTAAATCGTGGTTAATTTCTTCAAAAATCACTTTATTTCCGTAGGAATTTTTATACAGGTTTCTACTGATGTTATATACTCCTTTATACCGAACAGCAAAAGGCTCCCATAAATAGGTCTTATTATCAATTGTTATTTGTAGTAATGTTTTACTTCCTGTTATTTCAGATGATTCAGTGATTTTATCATCTGTATAATAAGGGAATAAAGATGTGTCACTATCTTTTCTTCCTGCTGATAAGCCTCCAGTAGAGGAAATAAACATCCAATGATTGGAATTACTCACAATACTCATAAAGAAAGGCCGCATTGCATCTACATTAGAAATCTTGTAGTAGCGTTCATCTCCTAAAATTACCTGTTCTCCATTTACCTCTTTGTCTAAGAAAGAAGACTTAATGTTTCCTATATATATTTCTTTTTGATTATTCATTCTAATTATACTAGTTCTTAAATATTTATCTAATAATTATTGCATGATTTAACTTATAGATAAATCGTTAATGCCCATTTTAAAGCATTTTTTAAAAATAATTGACTTATTTGATAAATCGATAAAAAAAACCTCTACAACAAGCATACATCTTAGTTTTCTATACAATTCTTTAATATTCCCTTAACAGATAAGCTCTAAGAGTATTATTGAAAAGCTACAAAAATCATCAATGTTGTAGTTATGTATGGTTTTACAGGGTGTATGTTGTGGTTACTAGATTTCTAGTATGTAGTTTGTTAAGTTAGCGTTATGCTCTAAATTCATTTTTTTCCGCAATCGGTAACGTTTAACCTCTACACTTCTTGGAGATATATTTAATAAAGGAGCAATTTCTTTTGAAGACAAATTAAGTCTTAAATAAGCACAGAGTCTTAAATCATTTGGTGTTAAATCTGAATGCAATGACTTTACTTTTTTAATAAAATCTTTATCAGCATTATTAAATGCCTCTTCAAACATTTTCCAATCATCGGTATTGTTTAGATCTTTATCGATAATCTTAATTACATTATTTACATTCTTATCATCAACTTTCTTTAACTCATTTTTAATTGTACTTAAAAATTCATTCTTTTTAATCATACTCATTGTAGAAGTGGCTAACTCTCTATTCTTATTATCTACATCAGCTCTTAACTGCTCATTCTTTAAAAACATTACTTGTTTCTCTTTTTCCAATTCTTGTAGAGCAAATTCACGTTGTTGCTTTTCTAGCAGTCTTTTACTTTGATTTTTATAGTACCTTTTATTCAACGATTGAATAAGAAGTACTAACAATACAAACATTAACACATAGATAGCAATCACTAAATTTGATAAGTACCAAGGTCTACCAATAGAGAAACTATACTTAGCTATATTATCACTTATGGTGTTCCCTATTTTTGCTCTTACATGAAACGTATAACTTCCAAAGCTTAAATTTTTAAATAGAAACTTAGATTCGGTAGACCAACTGCTCCATTCTAGGTGTAACCCTTCTAATTTGTACTGATACTCTACATCTAGAGTTTTTCCGAAATTCGGAATACTATAATCAAATTCAATATTATTTTCCTCACTTGAAAAATTACCTTCAACATTCAAAAGAACATTATGTTGTGGTTGATTTAAAACATTCGTTTTAATTGTATTGATTGAAATAGTAGGTTCTTTGGGTTCTATTTGACTCTCAGTATCAATAATTATATAACCATTATAAGTTCCTAGTAAATTTTTATCATTAGTTAATCTATTAATACTCTCATAACCAGTTGCTCCTTCTCTTGAATTTTTAGAAATTGGAATTCTATAAGTAATTGGTTCTGCACTTAACTTTCCTGGTGAAATGTAACTAATATTCTTTTTTGAGAATCCCCAAAGTGTATTATTCTCCTTGATGAAAATTAATTTACCAGAAATATATGTACTATCAGTATATAAAGAATTTAACATACTATCAATCACGAAAGACTGTGTCTTATCATGGTACTTATATATTCCTTTCTTGTGTGCATATAATATATTGCCTTGGTATTTTATCAAACTCGAATGCAATCCCTTAGTAACTGAAGAATCTTTAACGACTTTTATAACTTTCTGAAAATCATCATCCAAAACCAACTTAAAGACACCTTTATATTCATGATTCACAAAAACTTGATTGTCATTATACAATTCAAAATATTTGCTTGAATTATTAAATCCCTTTATCTTATTTCGAAAGGTCCATTGATTATTTTTATTCTCAACAATACTTAGTCCAATATAGTTCCCTAAGATTAATTTTTTATTATCTAATTTTTTGATACTCCATGTTCCTTGCTCATCAATTTTTTTTGAAATCTTATTATCTTTTATGATAAAAGCACCTGAATCATGTGCACAGAATAATTCATTATTAATCACTGTTAAATTCCATACTTGGCCTTGAGTATTTCTTATAAAAGTAAATTCTTCCTCTGAGCCATATTCCTTAACAAACAATCCTTGATTGGTTCCTAAATATAATTTTCCTTTGTGAATAATCGATGCGTATACAGTACCTAATGGACTGTTGTTATTTCTATAAATTCTAACGGGCGATTTAGTATTAATACTATTTATACCATGATCCAAACCTAACCATACATTTCCATCGACATCTTCAAATACAGAAAGAATAGTATTGTTACTCAATCCATTTTTTTGTGCTATTTCATAATCAATTTCACCTTGTTTTGTTAAAAACAAAACGCCATTAGAAATTGTCCCTAAAACATACCCTCCATTTTCCAATTGAATGCTATTATAAATAGTATTATTTAAGATTTTAGGATCCGAAGTTTTCCAAGGAACCAACTGATTTTCATCAAATAAGAAAAAACCCTTCTTATCAGTTAAAAAAAGAAGTTCATTTTCTTTACTATGTATATTAATTACATTGTTTTCTCTAAAAATTTTATGATCAGAAACCAACTTAGATACTCCTTTTTCTATTTTGTAAATCCCTCTTCCTTTTTGATGAAAGTAAATTGCCCCATTTACGCCAAACATTTTAGTAATCTTTACAGGAGAATTAATTATTTTATATTCCTCAGATTCTAAATTATAGAGGTAAATTCTCTGTAGTGACTGAAACAAAATCCAGCCATCTAATTCAATAATATTCCAAAATTGCTCATCTTCTAATAAAGGAATCTTATTCTTTTTTGCGATTGAGGTATATTTTAGCATCCCATAATCGTCTTTAAACCAATATCCGAAATCCATATAAAAACCTGTGAATACCTTATCTCCAATAACCTTTACGGAACGCATGATGGTTTCGTTAGGTGTTGGATATAATTGCCATTCGGCTCCATTAAATTCAAACAGCCCTTTATTATTGGCTATATATATAAATTTGTCTTTGGATTGAGAAACGGCCCAATTTTGATTTTGAACATCATAGTTTTGAGGCGAATAAATGTTTATAGGAGGTAATTCTTGTCCCTGTAAATAAGAAATACTCAATAAAAAGAAATACGAAATTATTTTATTTAAAAATTTCAATAGCACAAAAGTTATTAATGATTAAAATGCAATAAAAACTCTTTGAGGATTTATCAATACATCAACAAAACATCTACTTAACATGTTGTTTGGGTACAAGCTAATAAAAAATACTGTAAATACTACAAAAAATGACCTATTATATACCTATTGTATAGGTATACACCGATCATTTTCGATAAAAGTTAAATAAATAGGTGAGCTTTTGTTATTTATTACTTGTTAAGCTCGTATAAATAGTAGTACGTATTCTTTCTTCCGTAATCCATCCACTAAAAGACTCATATCCTTTAGTAATGTTAGCATTTTCTTTTACATCTTCTAACGTTTTTCCTTTTTTTATCTCTACAAGAACTCTTTCTTTTAATGTAGTTAACATTTTAAGATAAATTTTTAAATCGGCTTTTGATGCAACATTACCATGACCGGGAATGATTTTAGTATTCTCATCCGTAATTAAAATCATCTTCTGTATTCCTTCAATATATCCATCGATACTACCACCAGAATTTAAATCTATATAAGGAAACTTCCCTTGAAAAAAACTATCTCCTGTATGCAATACATTGTTATTAGCAAAATAGATTAGAGCATCTCCATCTGTATGAGCATGATGTATATGAGTAACCAAGACATCATCTCCATTGAGATGGAATGAAATATCTTTATCAAATGTAATTACAGGTAATGCAATCTTTGGAGAAGCTGGAATAGTCCTATTACCTCTTTTTGTAGGTGTAGACATTCTTTTTCTCACGTTCTCTTGTGCAAAAATTAAGGCTCCTTCTTTTCCCATATTTTCATTACCTCCAGCATGATCTCCATGCCAGTGTGTATTTATCAAATAACTTACTTTCTTAGAGGTAATTTTTTTAATAGCCTCTAAAATTTTAGGTGTCAATGGTGCAAACTGGTCATCAATCATAAAAACTGCATCTTCCCCTATAAACAATCCGATGTTACCTCCAGATCCTTTGAGCATATATATCTGATTAGTAACTTTTTCTGCAACTATTTTCACTTTATCCCATCGAGATTGAGCAACGACTAACTGAAATGTTGAGAATAACACAAAAACAAGTAATACTTTAAATTTATTCATGGTCTTAACTTTGAATTAAAATTTGATTTGCAAAACGGTATGCAAACAATATCTTTACCAAAAATAAGCAAGTAGAAATGAATATCCATATAGAGTCGATACATCATAGTAAAATCTCACAGATTATCCCTTTATTACAAAAAATTAATCATAAAACTCCATTAGAACTATTAGAAAGCAGATTGACAGAAATGTCTAAATTACCTCATTATGAGTGTATCGGAATGTATTTAGATGATGTGCTTGTTGGAATTTCTGGTCTTTGGTATTCTACTAGACACTATATTGGTAAAACTGTTGAAGTTGATCATGTTGTGATAGATGAAAACCTCAGGAACAAAGGGTTAGGAAAAACATTTTTTAAATGGATATATGATTACACTAAATCAAAAGAGTGTAATGGAATTGAGTTAAATACATATGTAGAGAACAGAAAATCGCATAAATTTTATTATAACGAAGGTTTTGAAATTTTTGGCTTTCATATGCTCAAAGTATTACGTGAAGACAATCAGTTTTATTGATTCACTTTTTTCATTGCCTAAATCAAAAATGATTTTATATTTGCACATCTATCAGCGAGAGTAGCTCAGTTGGTAGAGCGTCAGCCTTCCAAGCTGAATGTCGCCAGTTCGAACCTGGTCTCTCGCTCTAAAAGCCTTATCATATTGATAAGGCTTTTTTTATGCATTCAATTTTTTTCCAAAAAACAAGAGTATTAGGATTGGAATAGAAAGTATGATGACCATCATCTTATTAATTAAAAATATTTCGGGATATATCAGCAGTGTAATAGCAAATCCACCTATGGCCCCTCCTAAGTGAGCAGAGTGACCTATATTTCCTAATTGCTTTTTCATCCCATAAATAGAGTACAACAAATAAGCAACACCGAAAATATATCCAGGAATAGGTATTGGAATCAATATAAGAAATAATTCCATTTCAGGATACAACATAATACACGCATAAACAATTCCAGAAACAGCTCCAGAAGCTCCTATAGCACTATAATAAGGTTCGTTTTTATGATAGAAAAGTGAATACAAACTTCCAATTAATAAACTTCCAAAATAAATAATTAGAAAAGAGATATTTCCTAATCGAATTGCAACAATGTCTCCAAATAAAAACAATGCATACATATTAAACCCAAGATGCATCCAATCGGCATGCAAAAATCCTGAACTCAATAATCGGATTTTTTCTCCATTTAAAATCCTAGTAATCTGAAACTTAAAGCGTTCAAAAAAACTATAATCACCAAAGCCTTTTATAGAAACTAGTACAGTAATTAATATTAACAATAATAAAACTTGATTTGTATTCTCTAGCATATCACAAACATAACGAAAAGAGAAGATTCATCATATGCGATTCAGAATATTAATCCGATATTTGCCAAATAAATAATTAAGAATGCAATTTTTAATTTTTGCGATAACTTATCCTTTTATCTGGTTGCTATCTCTATTACCAATGAGATTACTTTATATGCTATCAGATGTATTTTACTTCTTATTCTATTATATTATCGGTTATAGAAAAGAAGTTGTATTAGACAATCTTAAACTAGCTTTTCCTGAAAAAGAATTAAGCGAATTAAAAATAATCAGAAAAAAATTCTTTAAACATTTCACTGACTTGTTTGTTGAAAGTATTAAAGCTTTTACAATAAGTAAGAAAACCAGTATGAAAAGATACAAGTATTTGAATCCTGAATTGATTGACGAAATAGCAAATAAAGGAAAAAGTATTGCATTAACTGGGGCTCATCAAGCCAATTGGGAATGGTCTATTAATATTCCTTTATTCACAAACATTACATGTTTTGGGGCTTATACTAGGATTGGAAATAATCATTACGAAAAAACAGTAAAAAATTCGAGAATGAAGTTTGGCTTTATTGGTTACAAAACCACTGAAACGATTAAAGCAATGGCTCGTAATTTTGATAATGGGATACAAGGCTTGTATTTATTATTAAGTGATCAATCTCCTCAGGTACATAAAACTCATTATTGGTCAGAATTTATGGGTGTAAAAGTCCCTATTCATACAGGTGCTGAAATGCTAGCCAAGAAATTTGATATGGCTGTGGTTAATTATACTGTAAAGAAAGTGAAAAGAGGTTTTTTTGAAGTAACTTTTGAAACAATCACTGAAAATCCTAAAGAGTTCAAAGACTACGAAATCACAGATAAGTATTTAGAAATAGCTGAGCGAAATATTTATGATCAGCCCGAATACTATTTATGGTCTCACAAACGTTTCAAACATAGGAATAAAGTACCTAAAGAATGGCAGTAGTATTGTTTAGTTGTTATTTACTCTTATTAACTCATTGAAAGCCTTTTAATTTGGAATTTAATTGAAGGAAAAACAGGATTAATTCAACGTAAGATTCTTACACTATTTTTTCTTTTCAAAATGACATTATTTTATTATTACATTGCCACATTTCCTCATTAAACCCGAAACCAACCAGTTACCAATTCTTTTTCAATCGGAGTAACAGATTTGTGTACATAATCATTCTTAGAAAAATCATACTCATAGTCTTTAGACCACTCATCATTTTTTGCACACAATTCTTTTAAAGAATTACAAATGAAATCAACTTCTTCATCCTTTATCGTTGGATGCATAGATAAACGAACCCACCCTGGTTTATCAGTAGAACAACCATCTTTAATTTGATCTTTGATACTATAAGACGTTTCTTGGTCTACATTCAATAAAAAGTGACCATAGGTTCCTGCACAAGAACAACCTCCTCTAGTCTGTATTCCATAACGATCATTCAATAGTTTAACGACTAAATTAAAATGGACATTTTCCAAATAGAAAGAAAAGATGCTCAATCTTTCTTTATGATTTGGTGCTAGAATTTTCACATTCGGAATCGATTCTAATGTTTCGAACATTCTTGCATTAACTTCATCTTCTCGCTTCTTTATCATGTCAGTGCCCATTTGGTCTTTCAACTGAATAGAAAGTGCAATACGTATGGTTTGTAAAAAAGCAGGAGTCCCTCCATCTTCACGAGTTTCTACATCATCAAAATAATCATGATCTCCCCATGGATTGGTATAGCTTACCGTTCCCCCTCCAGGATTGTCGGGAACTACGTTTTTATATAATTTTTTATTGAAAATAAGAACACCTGAACTTCCAGGGCCTCCTAAGAATTTATGCGGTGAAAAGAAAACAGCATCTAAATGTGCTCCCTCTTCTTCAGGATGCATATCAATATCTACATAGGGGCCTGAACATGCAAAATCCACAAAACAAAGTCCATTGTATTGATGAATTAGTTTCGCTACTTTATGATAATCTGTTTTAATTCCTGTAACATTAGAACAGGAAGTGATGGAAGCTATCTTTAAAGGTCTATGTTCATGCTTTTTAATGCATTCTTCAAACTTATGCAAACAAACAAGTCCAGCATCATTACAAGGAACTACTTCAACATCTGCTATGGTTTCTAACCAAGAAGTTTGATTAGAATGATGCTCCATATGTGAAATAAACACAATAGGACGTATCTCATCTGGTATTGTGGTATGATCTTTTAAGTTCTCTGAGACTTTCAATCCTAAAATTCGTTGGAATTTATTAATCACTCCGGTCATTCCTGATCCTTCGGTGATTAAAACATCATTAGCATTTGCATTGACATGACGCTTGATTATATTTCTTGCTTCATCATATGCTAAGGTCATTGCAGCTCCTGATGTAGAAGTTTCTGTATGTGTGTTGGCTACAAAAGGACCAAACTCATTCATCAATTTCTCTTCAATTGGACGATACAATCTTCCACTAGCTGTCCAATCGGTATAAATTAAATTTTGAGTTCCATAAGGAGATACAAAGGTTTGATCGATACCAATAATCTGATCTCTAAATTTTTTAAAATATTGTTCCAAAGATTCCATTAGGCAATAATTTCTTTTATTTCATCAATGAAACGAATAGCTAAACTATCTGCACTCTCTTGCGAAGTACTTTCTGTATAAATTCTGATAATTGGTTCAGTATTCGATTTGCGCAGATGTATCCATTCATTTTCAAAATCAATTTTTACACCATCTATTGTATTAACATCTTCATTTGAATATTTAGAAGCCATAACTTCTAATATATTATCGACATCAATTTGTGGTGTCAATTGAATTTTATTTTTACTCATAAAGTAACTCGGATAACTTTCTCTTAAAGCTTTACAAGACATTTTTATTCTTGCCAAATGTGATAAGAACAAAGCAACTCCTACCAAACTATCACGACCATAATGTGAAGCAGGGTAAATAATTCCACCGTTACCTTCACCACCAATTACCGTATCTGTATCTTTCATCATCTGAACTACATTTACCTCTCCTACTGCACTAGCAGTGTAAGTCCCTCCGTGCTTTTGAGTCACATCACGTAATGCTCTTGAAGAAGATAAGTTAGAAACAGTATTTCCTCCTCCCATTCTACCTAAAACATAATCTGCACAAGCAACCAATGTATATTCTTCTCCAAACATAGATCCATCTTCACAAACCAATGCCAATCGATCTACATCTGGATCGACCACAATTCCAAAATCAGCTTGTTCCTTTACAACCAATTCAGAAATATCAGTCAAATGTTCTTTTAAAGGTTCTGGGTTATGAGGGAATTGTCCATTGGGTTCGCAATACAACTCAATGCATGCTACATTCAATTCTTTTAACAAGGCAGGAATAAAAATTCCACCCGTTGAATTCACACCATCAACAACCACTTCAAAATTTGCATTTCGAATAGCTTCTACATCTACCAATTCAAGGTTTAAAACTTCTTGAATATGTTTTTCAACATAGCTTTTATCTTTTGAATAACTTCCTAAATCATCTACTTCAGCAAAATCAAAATCATCACTTTCTGCCGTTTGTAAAATTACTTCTCCATCTGCTCCATTCAAAAATTCACCTTTCTCATTCAACAGCTTTAAAGCATTCCATTGCTTTGGATTATGACTTGCTGTTAGAATAATTCCTCCATCTGCTTTTTCCAAAGGAACAGCAACTTCAACAGTAGGTGTTGTAGACAATCCTAAATCAATCACATTAATTCCTAATCCTACCAAAGTATTCGCTACCAAACTACTAATCATCTTCCCTGAAATACGAGCATCTCTACCAATTACAACTGTTATTTGCTCTTTATTAGGATTTCTATTTTTAATAAAAGTTCCATAAGCAGAGGCAAACTTCACAGCATCTATAGGGGTTAAATTATCAGAAGTTTTTCCTCCAATAGTTCCTCGAATTCCAGAAATTGATTTTATTAATGTCATGCTAAATTTTTATGCTGAACAAAGATAAATTATTTCCATAGAATTTCTTTTAAAAATAAATAGTTCCTAATTGCATTTAACAACTATTACCTAACAAAAAGAAAGTGGCTCCTCCTCCATTTTCGAAACCTGCTAAAGGAAATTAATTCTAAATAAATTAGAGCAAACAAAAAGCCCTAGCAAATGCTAGGGCTTTTTATTCTTATGAAAAAGGTACATTATTTTTTACCTGCTTCCATTTTCTTCTTTAAATCAGCTAATCCACTGATATCTCCAAGAGTTGTTTTTTCAGCGTCAGCAGATTTCTTTGCTGCAACTTTTATATTTCTCTTTTCCTGCTCTCTAAAGATTGCAGTATGAGAAACAACAATTCTTCTATACTCTTTACTAAATTCTAATACTTTAAATTCTGCAGTATCTCCTTTAGTGAATTTAGAACCATCTTCTTTGTCTAAATGACGACCAGGTGCAAAACCTTCCACTCCATCAGCGAAAGTTATAACAGCTCCTTTATCATTTTTCTCTTTGATTGTTCCTTCATGGATAGAATCGATAGCGTATGTAGCTTCATGAGCATCCCAAGGATTCTCTAAAGTTTGTTTGTGTCCTAAATTTAACTTACGACCTTCAACATCTAATTCTAATACTTGAACCTCTAATTGATCTCCAACAGTTACAAAATCTGAAGGGTGCTTAATTTTCTTCGTCCAAGAAAGATCAGAAATATAAACTAATCCGTCAATTCCTTCTTCTAACTCAACAAATACACCAAAATTAGTATAATTTCTTACGGTACCCGTATGAGTAGATCCAACAGGGAATTTCTTAGTAATATCTGTCCAAGGATCTGGATGTAATTGCTTCATCCCTAAAGACATCTTTCTCTCATCTCTATCTAATGTTAAGATTTGAGCTTCTACCTTATCACCAACTTTTACGAAATCTTGCGCAGAACGTAAGTGAGTAGACCAAGACATTTCAGAAACGTGAATCAATCCTTCAACTCCTTCAGAAACTTCAACAAATGCGCCATAATCAGCGATAACGACTACATCTCCTGTAATTTTATCACCAACTTTAAGATCAGCATTTAATGCATCCCATGGGTGAGCAGATAATTGTTTTAATCCTAATTGAATTCTAGATTTACTATCATCAAAGTCTAAGATTACAACATTTAATTTTTGGTCTAACTCAACAACCTCATTTGGATGGTTGATTCTAGACCAAGATAAATCAGTAATATGTACTAATCCATCAACACCGCCTAAATCAACAAATACACCGTAAGAAGTAACGTTTTTCACAACTCCTTCTAATACTTGTCCTTTTTCTAATTGACCAATAATCTCTTTCTTTTGGATTTCGATATCAGCCTCAATAAGTGCTTTATGAGATACAACAACATTTTTAAATTCGTGGTTGATTTTCACAACTTTGAATTCCATTGTTTTCTCTACATATTGATCGTAATCACGGATTGGTTTCACATCAATCTGAGAACCTGGTAAGAATGCTTCAATTCCGAAAACATCAACGATCATACCACCTCTTGTTCTACATTTTACAAATCCGTTGACAACTTCACCAGTCTCGTGAGCATTGTTAACACGCTCCCAAGCTTTGATTACTCTTGCTTTTTTGTGTGATAATACTAATTGACCAGTACTATCTTCTCTCTTATCAACTAAAACTTCTACTTTATCTCCAACAGCTAAGCTAGGGTTGTAACGAAATTCGTTTAAAGAGATAACCCCTTCTGATTTAGAATTGATATCGATGATTGCATCTCTATCAGTTTTTCTAATAACGATACCTTCAATTACATCACGTTCTTTTACGAATCCTTCGATTCCTTCTAACGCTTTTTCGAATTCTTTTAACTTAGTCTCATCAACAGCCTCAATACCTTCTTCGTATTTGTGCCAGTCAAAGTTGTTTAAAAAATCTTGTGGAGTTTCTTCTTTTATTGCAGCTTTAGTTTCTACAATTTCTACAGTAGCCTCAGCTACTACTTCTGGAGTAGCTTCAGTTGCTACTTCTACTTCTGGAGCTTCTACTTTAGCTTCAGCTTTTTTTGCTTTTTCAGACATGCTGAAATGTTTTTTGTATCTTTTTGTTATTCAGACTATTAACGATTATAACGCAAAGAGAAATTATACGTATATATAAGTTCTAAAATCCTTTTTCTAATCTGTTCTCGTAAAAAGGAGTGCAAATGTACAAAATTCTGTTAATTATTAAGACTTTGGAACTATTTAATTATGGATAGGCTAATGGCTAATGGCTAATGGCTAATGGCTAATGGCTAATGGCTAATGGCTAATGGCTAATGGCTAATGGCTAATGGCTAATGGCTAATGGCTAATGGCTAAT
>Ga0209223_10001353_pt1 | contig 27049 bp, 24 predicted proteins | sample COG_06_FD_184750 | JGI IMG/M metagenome (GOLD analysis project Ga0209223, IMG submission 184750) | Pelagic Microbial community sample from North Sea - COGITO 998_met_06 (SPAdes) (version 2) | ecosystem: Environmental > Aquatic > Marine > Neritic zone/Coastal water | place: Helgoland, sampling...
CCATTGCATGGCCACCAAACTTAATAACTATAGTTTGGCCAGAGTACCTTTGTATGAATGGCAAAGCTTCTGAAAGTTCTTTTGCACTTTTCCAGCCTGTTTGTATTTCTTGCCGTTTCAACATTACCACCTCTGTATTTATTATCCTGAAGTAAGAACTATATCTTTAAAAAAACAATATTACACTAGTTTTACAATATCTAGGGTATTGCTATATTTGCTATGGTTGTACGCAATTCATCCAAACCATTTTTTTTCTCGGAAGATGTTAGTATTATATTTGGGTATGCTGCTGGACGTTTGGTAATTAAAGCTGCCGTTTTTATATAAACTTCATCTATCTCACTTTTTTTAATTTTATCAATTTTTGTCAGGACTATCTGATATGTAACAGCTGTCTCATCCAGCATATTCATAAGCTCTATATCGCTTTCTTTACTTCCATGACGACTATCAATTAATAAAAAAACGCGGCGTAATGATGCCCTTCCAAATAAAAACTCTCTTGTTAATTTAGTCCATCTAACTATGTCAGACTTTGATGCTTTTGCATATCCATAACCTGGTAAGTCAACCATAAATAATTTTTCGTCAACGTTGAAATAATTCAATTCTCTGGTACGGCCAGGAGTATTTGAAGCCCGTGCCAATCCTTTTCTATTTGTAAGTGCATTAATTAAACTTGATTTTCCAACATTAGACCTTCCTGCGAAACATATTTCGGGAAGTCGAGCTGGAGGAAGAGTATCAAGGCTGACTGCACTAAGCATGAAAGTTACATCTCTAGCAAATAATAGTCGCCCTTTTTCAATACTATTTTTTGAAATGGATGATTGGTTATCACTTTTCACCATTATTCGTTACCGGATGTATTTTTACCTGTTATTTTTCTCCAGAATTCATCTACAGGAGTGTCGACTTTAAACTTCCTAGTTATGTAATACTGCTGACCAAAAGATAAAATATTATTCCAGACCCAGTATACCAAAAGACCTGCTGCAAAAGGTGAGAGAATAAACATAAATATCCAGGGCATGAATTTAAATATTTTGGCTTGCATCGGGTCACCTGCAGGAGGAGTTAAAGTGTACATGAGGCTCATTGATATACCGTATAAAATTGCTAGTGGTCCAATCGCAAGAATCGATGGTATGGGCCCGGGAACAGCTTCCCATGGTAAAATACCAAAGCCATTTAAAATTGAGAGTGGGTCTTTTGCAGATAGATCACGTATCCAGCCGAAGAAAGGCTCATGGCGTAAATCAATATTTATAAAAACAGCTTTGTAAAGTGAGAAGAATACAAAGATAGTAGGTATTATAGGTAAGCAACCTGCTGCAGGGTTTACGCCTTCTTTCCTGTAAAGGCCCATCATTTCTTGTTGCATTTTCATTCTATCATCTTTGTAAAGTTCTTGCAGCCTTTTTACTTTTGGCTGTACTTTTTTCATTTTCGCTTGGCTCTCGTATTGCTTATTAAATAAAGGAAACATGAATAGCTTTATGAAAAATGTTAGAACGAGTATTCCAACTCCGTAATTGCCTAGCTTTGAACCCAGAAAACTTAGTGCCCAGCTTATAGGCCTAACGATCAATCGCATCGCTCCCCAGTCGATTGCCCTTTCCATTTCTGCTATCCCTTGTGACTCATAATTTACTAGGGTTGAGCGTTCTTTAGGGCCAATATACAGATGACTTGTGGACTCAATAGAAGAACCCGAAGTTAGTGTTAAGGGACTCAAAGCGTAGGAGGTCTCATAAACGTCTTGAGTATTTATGGTTTTGAAATCATAATTTACTTTGATAGTCTGATCTTGTGGTGCAATATTGGCGATGAACCAGTATTTATCAGTTAATCCTGCCCATCCAGCTTTTCCAGTTTCATTCCAATTGCTTTTTTTCTTAAGGCCTTTGTACTTTTGATCATGATACTTGCCGTCTACCAATGAAATGGGACCCTCTTGGACAATAAAAAAGTTAGTTAAGTCGTCAGGTAGATTATGTTGACGACTTATCCCAACTCGAGTGATAGTTTTTTCACTGGTGCTTAAATTTACCACTTTATCAGATAGTGTAATTAAAAACTTATCGTCTATGGTTACTTTTCTTTGAACTAGTAGTTCATCTTTTAGGTGCTCAAGAAATACAGGTGAAGTTTCAGTAAGAGTCTCTCCTGAGACTAATGTCCACTTTGTATCTGACCCATTACCACCATTAATATTTGTCCAGTTGTCCATTAAATAAGCTGATTTTTCTTTTCCTTCTTGAGCTAAGAGAATGACTGAGCCATCTTTCTCATCTAAGGTTTTATTGTAGTTCTTTAATGCAACATCATCGAATCTTGAGCCTTCTGTATTGAAGGATCCAGAAATAGAGGCGGTTTCTATATTAATTCTTTGGCCAGTAGGAGCCTTAGTTTTTATTGTTTGATTTCTGTTTGATAAATCAATGTCTTTGTTTGTATCCTGACTAAGTTCTAAAGCAGCATTTTCCCTCGCCATTTCTTCTAGTGGTTGTCCATAGAAAAACCAATATCCCATGAGTACCAAACCCGAGAGTAACATGGCTAAAATAAAATTTTTCTGGTCATTGCCTTGGTCTTGCATAATTTAGCCGTTCTAATTTTTGGATACTTTTTTATTTATTTTTGTAATGCTTACAAGGGCATCGCGTGTATTATTTTTTAAGTTTTTATATGGGGTGGACGCCGTAGAATTGCGAGCAATAAAAACATAATCGACGCCTTTTAAACCATGTTCAGGTAGTAATTCACGAGCCACATGTCTTAGGCGCCGTTTGGCTTTATTTCTTACTACTGCATTTCCAATTTTTTTTGTGGCAGTAAACCCCACTCTTATAGTCCGGCTGTTAGGATTAGTATTCGCTTGGATAACAAGGTTTTTAAATGCCCTGTATTTACCTGATCTTACATGTAAAAACTCGGACCGCGTTTTTAGCACCCCGAGTTTGGTATAGTTCTCCATAGGACGATAAAACGTAAGAACTGTTTAAGCAGACAGTACCTTGCGACCTTTTGCACGACGACGAGCCAAGACTGCGCGTCCATTTTTAGTTGCCATTCTGGATCTAAATCCATGGCGGCGTTTACGAACCAATACAGATGGTTGAAATGTACGTTTCATGTCATTCTCCGAAGTAGAATACTACTTTAATACTCTAGCGGCTATTTAGTTGCGTGAAGTTAATCTGTCAAGCGGTGTGAGTAGCTATAACCATAAATTTTTAAACAGTTATTTTATATTAAGATGAGCCTGTTCAATGTATTTTCATTAAATAATTAGCTTTTAATGTTATGGTTTATAATTTGAGTTACTCATTGTGATTTAATTATAGAATTTAAAAATTCAACTAACTGTTTTGCGGCAGTTTTATCACTTGTATCTAAATTGTGGGTAACAGTATCTGTTTTTTTAAAGTTTACAAGTTCTGATTCTAAGGGCTTCATACAGCTTTTATCTTCCACTAAATCATGCCATCCATTACCTAAATAATAGATCGGACGTTTTGCCATTATATATTCGGCGAATTTCCCCGGCAAGGCATGACTGTTATTAGGTGTATAAATAAGTAGTGCATCAGCTTTATACTGAAGTGCTCGTGACTTATTTAGCGGTATGGATCCATGGTACACAGAAGGAACGGACGATTTTTTTAAAAGTGCTAATTCTTTTGAAGTAAGAACTCCTGCAATATGTAAAACTAATTCTTGTCTTTGTTTGTGTACGACCTCAAGGGCTTCTAATAATGGAGCTATATTTCTTCTGTGATCAGATAATGTCATCGAGCCTGTATGAAGAAGGTTTAATTTGTTTTGATCAAATGGATAAAAATCTTCCTTTTTCACTTCGATTTCATTACTAAAATGCGAAATAATACATTCAGGAGTGCCTTGTTTTACATATTTTCTTGCTTCCACCATTACGGGGTTTGAAACTGCTGTAACCGCAGACGCATATCTTAAAGTTTTTTTTGCGATATATCTTTCAAAAAACCTCCTTACAGTTGAGTTTTTCAAAGTTATACGATGTGGGTTTTCAATCCATGTATCACGGAACTCTGCAACCCACGGAGTTTCATAATTAAGGGATACCTTAGCTCCAATTATGTGAAGAGATTCTGGAGGACTGGTCGTAAATATAACATCAGGTTTGATATTAGATTTATTTAAATTTTTTATTACAGCACGTGCCCATTTTATATCTGGGTCAGGCCAATAGAGCAATGTTCTCAAAAAATTTTTTAATTTTAAAGCCCAATTATGATTTTTATGTTGGTGGACATTCAAATTTATTGATTTCAGAGATCGATTTATTGCTCTGCTGTTGATGCTTATGGAGTCTATGTCGTTTATTTTGAAGGGGGTTACTACTGTTACTCTGTGACCCAATGCGCGTAATTCTTTAACATAAAGATAAGGTCTCCGTGCGCCACCGGATATTTCAGGAGGATAGTGCCTTGTTATCAGTAAGATGTGCATGCAACGCCGTAGGTTTCTGAAATTAATACTGGACCTAGTATAAGTTAAACAATAGAAACTCAACATTTATGTTGATATACAAAATATCTAGGTGATTTACATGGCAGAGCAAAAAACTAATTATTTTATTCATGAAAGCTCTTATATAGATGATAATGTAAAAATTGGTAGCGGAACTAAAGTATGGCATTTTTGTCATATACTATCAGGAACAAAAATTGGAAAAAATTGTTCATTTGGACAAAATGTTATGGCAGGCCCTGATGTAATAATAGGCGATGGCTGCAAAATTCAAAACAATGTATCTCTGTATAAAGGTGTTATTTTGGAGGACGGAGTGTTTTGTGGCCCTTCTATGGTTTTCACAAATGTCACGACACCGCGCTCTGAGGTAAATAGGCAAAATGAATACTCTAAAACTCTTGTCCGCAAAGGCGTAACAATCGGAGCAAATGCAACAATAGTTTGTGGCCACGAATTAGGTGAATATTCCTTTATAGCGGCTGGAGCCGTAATAACAAAAAATGTACTTCCCCATGCTGTTATGGCAGGAGTGCCAGCTAAACAGATTGGTTGGGTCGCTCATAGCGGAGAAATGTTGAAGGATGATCTCATTTGCCCCAGAACGGGAGCAACTTATCAAGAGACTGACGGTCGTTTAATATTAAAAAAACGATAGCAAGGTAAAAGAGTTTAATTATGTGCGGTATAGTTGGGGCGGTAAGTTTAACCGGAGAAAAAATTTCAAACTTGCAGCGAAAGCTAGCGGTCATGAATGATCTTATCAAACACCGTGGTCCCGACGGCTCTGGTGTCTGGTGTAATGATAGTGAAACAGCAGGCCTTGCACACAGACGTTTGGCTATTATTGACTTGACTGATTCTGGCGCACAACCAATGCATGCGCCTAACCAGACATCCATCACCTACAATGGCGAAGTTTACAATTATTTGGAATTACGAAAACAGTTTGAAAAACCTTGGGTTTTCAAATCAAACTCAGATACTGAGAGTATCTTAGCCGTTTATGATAAGTTTGGGTTGAGTTCACCTAAATATTTACGTGGTATGTTTGCATATGCAATTTGGGATGAGACTACACGCTCACTTCATTGTGCTCGGGATAGATTTGGAATAAAACCATTTTACTATACAGAAGTTGATAATGTTTTATATTTCGCTTCAGAGGCAAAAGCTTTGCTACCTTTGTTGCCGAAGCTAGAAATGGATAATAAAGCTTTTTCAGAGTATTTGACATTTCAATACCCTGTTACAAACCGAACCCTATTTAAAAATATCTTTCAGCTTATGCCGGGACATAGCCTTAACATTAGGGATGGTAAAGTTACGATTTATAAGTATTGGGATGTGCAATATAGTCATGACCATAGTATAAGTACTCCGCAGGCCCAAAAGCGCATACGTGAGTTAATAAATGACTCTTTAGATGTACATTTGCGGGCTGATGTGCCGATTGGGAGTTACCTATCTGGCGGTGTTGATAGTAGCCTTATTGCAATTCTAGCAAGCGAGCATAATTATGAGAATAATTTATCATTTCATGGAAAATTTACTCAGTACCCTGGTTATGATGAAAGCTCATATGCAAAAATTGCTGCTGGAAAAGCCAATACTATTATGCACGAGATAGATATATCAGCCCAAGATTTTTCTAATAACATATCAAAAATTATATACCATCTAGATTATCCAGTTGCAGGCCCCGGTTCGTTTCCACAATATATGGTGTCAGGCTTGACCGCGAAACATAGAAAAGTTGTATTGGGAGGTCAGGGTGGAGATGAAATCTTCGGTGGTTACGCCCGATATTTGGTTGGTTATTTAGAGCAACTCATAAAGGGGGGGTTAGAGGGGCGTTTAAATGATGGTTCGTTTACCTTAAGTTTTGAGTCTATTCTGCCGAACTTGCAGGTTCTACAAAATTATAAACCATTGCTGCAAAAATCATGGAAAGATGGTCTTTGGGGGAACTTAGATGATCGTTTTTATACTCTAATAGACCGTTCATCAGACCTTTATGATGAGGTCGACCAAGGGATAGTTGATATTGACCATGTAATTAATTCCTACAAGTCTGTCTTTAATGATCGAGATGCAGTGGAGGAGGACATGTATCTTGACAGCATGACGAGATTTGATTTTAAGTGTTTGCTACCTGCTTTATTGCAGGTTGAGGATAGAATGGGTATGGCTCATGGCTTAGAAAGCCGAGTTCCATTTCTTGATCACCCACTTGTGGAGTATGTGGCAACATTACCGCCAGAAGTTAAGTATGCGGATGGTAGGTTAAAAGAGCTGTTAAGGTCTGCATACAAGAAAAAATTACCTAAAGAATTAACTGATCGTAAAGATAAGATGGGTTTTCCTGTGCCGCTTAAGGAGTGGTATGCTGATGACCTCAACGATTTTATTCAAGATATATTTACCTCCCAGAAAGCTAAGAATAGGCCTTTTATGAATACTGAAAAAGTGCTAGAGAACTTTAGTGCGGATAGTCAGTTCTCAAGAAAGACATGGGGCTTATTAAGCCTTGAATTATGGCATCAAGAATTTTTTGATAAGTCAAAATATTATCAAGATTTATTATAAACGTTAAAAGTCAACCTGTTATAGCTGGAATTATGAATTATCAAAAATATTTATATTTATTAACTTTCTTTTTTTTCATACCTTTTTCGGGTCAGGCACTTCAACAAGAGTCAGTAAATACTACTGGTATAAATGGTGCATATTTATTATCATCTAATGCTGAAAATTTACAATCAGGAGAGAGCTTACAGAATATATCATTAAGTTCTCTAATCGATAGATTAGGTGATGAAACTGGAAATGAGGTTGATTTTTTAAAGGCATTAAACGCATATATAGCTATTAATATCTTACCAAGGGCTGAAACGGGTCAGCTAAGAGTTTCTAATAAAAGTGATGATATATTTAATTCAGGTTGGGGTGCATGCGGTGCTAGAGATTATATGCTTGAGAGCGTAGTGTCCAAATTAGGTATAAAACATAGGCGTATTAACTTTACAGATGTCCCGTATCAAGTTGGACATGTAGGCTCAGAATTTTACATGAATGGTAGGTGGCACTTTTTTGACTCTACCTTCGGGATTTACTTTACAAGTCGCATGGATGATACTCCGCTATCTATATCTGAAGCTCGTAGACTATACCCTGATATAAATGTAAATTCGACTGCACTTCCAATTTGGAGTAATAGTGCAAAATATATATCTCAATTAAAATACATAATTACTAAAAATGATTTTGTGATCACTAAGCTAAGAGATTACCCAGCAGCTGACATCAAAAGAACTTATTTTTTATCCCGTATTTTTGGTTCTGAAGTGCCCAGCTATGACCGAATAGAAACACTTTTTGATTTAGATACTGGAAAAGAGTTTAAAATTGGTGAGAAAAATGGCTCTACTTTAGATATGGCTGAAGCAACTGCTTTTGGAGATAATTCTCATATTCCGATGTTAAATGAGCGGATTGGGATGTATTATGGAGGTAATGTACAGCAAGAATATAAATTTATAACAAGTGAAACTAAGAATATACAATTAAAAGTTAATTTTATTGGTAATCCAAATATGGATCATATTTATCATGATCTTGATTACTATGCATCTGGGGCCGAAGAGCTGTATGAGGTGGAGAGTGAATTAACTAATAATTCTGCAATTTATAAATTTATAATTAAACCTCCATTAAGTTCACTCTTTTTAAGTGCCCCATGGGATAGCTCAGTATTTATAATTGACAATGTTGAAATAGAAACGAAAACTGTGGCACCAAAAGACTAGAAATGCTTTGATATAATATCTAAGCATTTTTCTGCTGCTTTTCCATCTCCATAGTCAGGAATATTGCATCTCGGAGTATTCCACTCATCCATTTTCCATAGTTTATTCCACCCGGCATCAATAGTTTCAACCCATTCCGTTTCCTCGCGTAATGTTATGCATGGTGTTTTATGGAAGTAAGCTTCTTTCTGTAACCCACCGGAATCCGTAAAGACCAGTTCAGATTCGTCTAATACTTTGTGTAAATCAAAGTAGCCTAAAGGATTAATTTTATATAAATTAGGAAAATTGAAGTTTATATCTTTTAAGGCCATTTTCGTCCGTGGATGCACAGGAAATATCACTGGCCTTCCTTGTGCATATGACTTTACCATTGAAAGAATTTCTATAAGTCTTGATTTATTCCCAGTATTTGATGGGCGGTGCATAGTAAATAAAATTACCTTCTGATTTTCTAAGTTTAAACTTTTCATTATGTTAGAATTCATAGAGGCCTGAGACATTGCATATAATGTAGCATCATGCATTACATCACCCACAAGGTGCACGCCGTTTGTAATTCCTTCATTAGCTAAATTATCTAATGATGTTTGAGTTGGACATAAGAGTAGTTCACTAATGTGATCAGATAAAACACGATTAATTTCTTCAGGCATTTGACGATTGAAACTACGTAGTCCAGCTTCAATATGAATTATAGGTATATGCATTTTTCCTGCCGCTAATGCCCCTGCAAGTGTTGAATTGGTGTCACCATAAATTATAACTGCATCAGGACGATCGTTTAAGAAAATTTCTTCTATATTAATTAACATACGGCCAGTCATTTCGCCGTGGGGACCACCATTTATACCTAAGCTGTAATGTGGTCTTGGTATACTTAATTCATCAAAAAAGATTTTTGACATCTCTAAGTCATAATGTTGATCTGTATTTATAATTTTTTCTTTAAACCTGTCATCCAGTGATATTGCTCTACTTAGAGCGGCAGCTTTAATAAATTGAGGTCTTGCCCCGACAATTGTATGAATATTTAAAGTAGTCATATCTAAGCTCTAAGTTTAAATTCTATTACTAAATAGACTTAAGAGCTGGATATGTTTTTGCAATATTAAATAGAAACTTTATTTTTATGGTTATTAATTTTAAAGCTTCTATTATTTAATAAAGTGATATATTAAGTTTGGATGTCTTTATCTAACCTGGAAAATACTAAGAGCATTGTTATGCTTAGTAATTCAGTTGTTCAAGATGACCCTAGAATACGGAAATGGGCTCAAACTCTCAACAACTCTGGTTGGGTGGTTACTACAGTAGGGCGTGCACCTAAGAAACGTAGTTGTAGTCTAACATGGTCACATATTAATGTTTATTCCCATGTTGAAAAATCAAAAAATAAACATAAAAAATCTATATTTAAAAAACTAATTTACCGATTTGGGAAAAATGGTGGATTAATACGGCGGGCTTTTTATTATTTTGGTTTACGCTTTGGATTAACATATTTTCCCAAATCTTTTTTATGGTGTCTCAAGGAAAGTGACTCTTTTTATAATAAAATACAAACATTAGCCGATGATAATATTGAAAAAGCGGATGTTTGGGTGGCAAATGATTGGGATATGCTACAGACAATTTCGTACTTAAGGGACAAAAAGGGAGGTAAAATGCTTTATGACTCTCATGAGTTTGCAACTGAGCAATTTTTATATAGTGATAAATGGAGACGTTGGCGGCGGCCATTAGTAAAAGCGGTTGAGCAATTTTATATACCCAGAGCCGATTTGGTAACTACTGTCTCTGAAGGACTTTGTAGTGCTTTAAATAACCTCTATAGTCTTGTGGAATTCCCAACCTGCATACGCAATATTCCTGAATATGAAGAGATAAAACCGTCTCAAGGAAATACTCCTAGAGTTATATTATACCAAGGTGTGATTATGGCGGGCCGTGGTTTGGAAGCTGTGATTGATAGTGTTGCCTTTTGGAATTTTGATGGTAAATTAATCATACGTGGCCCTTATCACGACAATACCTATTATGAGAGCCTTAAATTGCGTGCCAAAAATATTAATTTTTCAAGAAATATTTTTTTTGATGGCCCTGTAGAACCCGCAAAAATGATTGAGGTAGCTAAGAATGCTGATATTGGAGTTATGTTTTTAGACTCCTTATCAACACATAATAAACATGCATTACCCAATAAAGTTTTTGAGTACATCATGGCGGGTCTTTGTGTATGTGTTTCAGATTTACCCGATATGAAAAAAATTATTGATAACTACCAAGTGGGGCTTTGTGTAGGGTCGTTAAGTCCAAGCAGAATTGCTCAGAGGCTCAACGAATTAAATAAAGATAATTTAGATTTTTATAAAAGAAAATCATTAGATGCTGCTTTGCAGTTAAATTGGGGCGCCGAAAAAACTATACTCATTGAAGCTTTAAATTCATTGACTTGTGACAGCGTAAGCTAATGTGCGGTATTTTTTTTTCTACAGGTTTTATGGCGAGAAGAGAAACTATAGACTGTGTTTCCCACCGAGGGCCTGATGTATTGAATTGGTCTCAAGATTTATATCAAGGTATACCCGTTTCATTGGGGCATGCCCGTCTTAAGGTAATCGACCTTTCAGAAAACGCAAACCAACCATTTAGTGGTACTGACGAGCGTTACACAATAGTTTTCAATGGAATGATTTATAACTATCTTGAATTGCGTAATGAACTTAACTCTTTAGGTAAAAATTTTCAAACCGAAAGTGATACGGAAGTTCTTCTAGCTTCTTTTATTCAATGGGGAGTAGAATGTTTGGATAGGTTATCAGGCATGTTTGCCTTTGTGATCTGGGATAATCAAACTGGTCGAGTATTTGCTGCTCGTGATCGTTATGGTATCAAGCCACTTTATGTAAAAATAGAAAAAGGAAAAATAGCTTTTGCATCCGAAATTAAGCAGTTATTGTTATTACAAAATTCAGTTCATAAGATGAATGTTGAAGCTGCATTTGATTTTTTAGAGGGCGGACTTACCGACCATATGCAGCAAACCCTTTTTGATGGCATCAAACAAATAAGGGGGGGAGAATTTGTTGATGTATTTTGTACTTCTATCCCAAAATATTTACCTGTGATCAGATGGCATAGTTTAAATATTGCTGAGGAGCCTGTGCGTTCATCTAAAAAAACTTTTAAAAAATTACTCTCGAAAGCCGTCAAGAGTCATATGGTGTCTGACGTTAAGTTGGGTTCATGCTTATCTGGGGGACTCGACAGTTCAGCACTTGTCATAGAGGCCGATAAAATTTCGGATGGAGCTATAGAAACATTTACTGCTGGGTGCCGCAATAGTATTTATGATGAAAGTGCATATGCTGAAGAGCTTATTAGAAATACAAAACAATGTGAGTTTAATTATGTTGAATTAAAAGATAGTGAAATTTTAGAACATTTACATACTGTCATTCGACATCAAGATGAGCCATTCGGATCAACTGGTATTATTTCGCAATGGAATGTATTTCGTGCCGCTAAAAAACAACAGGTCAAGGTCATGTTAGATGGACAGGGAGCGGACGAGTTACTCGCCGGGTATCATTCAATATTTCCCGTATACTATGCCGATATGATTTCCAGTTTAAAGTTTATCACTCTCTATCGATCATTATGCTTACGAAAGAAACAGGGGGTTTATGTGCTACCTGAAATTTTAATGGGAGTAAAAATAATATTAAGTAAATTAGGTTTTAAATGGCTAACTAAACAATATCGAATTTTTTTTAAAAAGACTCGTCATCAATACCACTGGTTAAATACTCCGGTGTTCAAATCAGTCTTCAAAAGTGGGCGAGATGATATCTTGCATGCTGTACGAACAAGGGAAGGGCTTTTGAAGAACAGATCAGTTACTTCTGAATGCATTTTGATGCTGAGGTCTTTAAGCTTGCCAAAATTACTACGTTTTGAGGACAGAAACTCTATGGCTCATGGGATCGAGTCCAGAGTACCATACTTAGATATTGAATTTTCAGAATTTCTTCTTAATCTACCCTTAAAGAGTAAAATTAAAAATGGTGAGACTAAATCTATACTGAGGCATTCAATGAAAGAACTGCCTCAGATTATTCTTAACAGGTCAGATAAATTAGGTTTTGCAACCCCACAAGATGAATGGATTAGAAGGCCATTAAAGAAGAGTGTACTTCATACGCTTAATGATCTTGAAAATCGCTTTCCAGACATGTTTACTAGACAAACTATTGATGATTTTATAGATGTGATTCATTCGAATAACAGATCTACTGATCGACTTTGGAGAGTTTATATATTTGGACTTTGGGCAGAAATTTACGACATAGCAATTTAATGAATATTAATTACTCTTATTTAGTAGTATAATATTGGGCCTCAGAGAAAGAACTTCAATAATTTTTTGGAAAGCCTTTTCTTCATAATCAATTCCACTTGGATATTCTATTTTCACTGAAATTAAATCCTGATTAACTGATTTGATTTTTAAATTTAATTCAATGACTAATATTGGTCCTCCTAAAAAAACTGAAACTGGAAAATGAATTTTTGTACTCATTTCCGTGTGCGTTGTATTTTCATCACTACTCAAAATTCCATAAATTTTAGCTTTAAGTGTTTCGAAGTTCATAAGAGTTTTTGCAGGTATTATTGTATCATTAGCCTGTTTGTATGTATTATTCTGAATGTAGCTAGACGCAGCTAAGCAGGCGTTTAAAGAAATGTTTTCTAAGGCGCAAATTAATTTTTGTTCTGCTCCCTGCATCATAAATCTTGGCAGATAAGTTTGTGATTTATTGATCGCATTTATCGTCTCAGTTTGAACGGTAATAAACCGAGATATACATTCTAATGCTTCAAGCCCTATTTTTTGAGTTATGGAAAAGCTTTTCTCACATACGGCTTCTAAGGTTTTGAGCTTGGTATTCGTTTGACACTCAAAAGATAGCCTAACACCATTATCTACTCCTTGTGCGTTACTTATTTCTCCTGTGTGAATTAAAGATATTGATCTTTGCTTTTGATTTATTTCTACAAAAACATCTTTTTTTGTGTCTTGATCTAATGATCGGTCACAAAATTTTAAAAAATCATGAAACTCTCTAACAGTATATATTTTGTCCCTTGAGATTGTTTCCATCTGGCTTTTTAACTTATTGGGTTCATTAACTTTTTCCACATTAAACCTCCGAGTCATCTTGAGATATTGCTTCAATACAATCTTGATAAAGTTTCATTACGTCCATTGCTTGATAATCCCATAAATATGGCGAGTGTTTTTTTATAAGATTATCTCGAAAGCGCTCAGAACCTCCTAGTTCAGGGTCAAACATTCGATCAATTGCGCGGGTATAGTCACTAACCTCAGAAAATTTTTCTAGGACACCAAATCCCTCTGTTTCAACAACTTTCCTTACATTGATTAATTCTGTTGATCCTATCATTGGTACTCCAGCTGCAATAAATTCATACATTTTATTTGGGTTTGAAATAATTGTATTTTGGTCTGTCCCTTGATAAGGCATAATTCCTGAATCAGCAGATGCAATCCAAAATACAATTTCATCCCAAGGTACAATGTCAAGAAAATGAACTCTATTTTCTATTCCTAAATCAATCGCCATTTGTTTAAAGTATACAACTTCTTGACCAAAAGTTAAGAAGACTATGTGGACAAATGTATTTTTTGAGTCTGCTAATCCCTTGAGTAAATAATCAATTCGACGTTGATTGTTTATACCACCTTGAAAAATCATTATTTTGTCATCTGCCGGTATATAAACCTCTTTGCGTATCCAGTCATATCGTTTTTTTATATTGAATTCTGGATGTTGTAATGTGGAGTTGCTATAAATTACTGCATCTTTTATTCCAAAATCTCTCTCGAGTATTTCAGCGTGTTGTTCGTTGCAACAAATAAATCTGTCTACAAATTTACAAAGCTTTCTCTCTTCCGCATAATATGATTTTCTTTTTTTGTAGGGTATTCCTGGCTGATAACTGTAAAGCTCGTGACCATCATATATCATTTGGCAGTTGTTCCGAATTTTTATTTCTGCTGCTGCTCTGAGGGTGATCATATCATTTGCCACAACGATATCGGGTTTAAATTGTTCAGCATATTTTACAGCATTTGTTTCCCATACATCTAATTCGCGATACCCCTTAATAGTAGATTTTAATGTATCAGGTTTTGCTATTTTTCCAAAGATTTGAGTAAAAATTGATAGTAGCCATGTAAAGCATTGTAATGATTTTTTTAAATAAGATGGGAGAACCATGCTTTCTAATCGAATAAAGCCTATTTGAGGTTTCAGTAATATAGCTAGCATTGTGCCTAATAAATTCCCTATTCGTCGACTTAGACCATCACGTAATTTTTCAAATTTTTCATTTTGTGGCTCAATATGACGATAATAACTGTTCTGAACATCAAAAATATGCGAGGGGACATTAAAAACTCCATTCGAGTTGGCCTCTGTAGAGTTGGGTGTTGTCGAAAATCTTACTGAGTCCATTTGCTTAAACATACGCGGCATTCTTCGACGGCGCTCTGATGTGTCTGTGAATGATACTGGAAGCATAGTATGAACTAGTTTGACTGTATGTCCTTGTTCAATTAGTTTTTGTGACACTAACTCAATTCGACGATCTACAAGATAATTTTTATCAAGCATTAGTATTTTCATAATTATATCCTGGTTGTCTTTTTGTAAGTCGGGTTAATGATAAATGCTTAAAGGGGTATTAACTGATATCTATTTTTTAATCAAAAGGCAAGCAAGGTTGCTATCTTCAATTAAAGCCTATTCAGTCCGAATATACGATTATATCTTTTAACATAGCTAACTTTCTAGTTTCTGAGTTTCTTTACTTGAGTTCATACACATGGGAACAATTGAATTAAAATCAATGTAATTTTTACTTAAGATTTACTGTAGGTCCTCCAAACTTCCTCTGGCGATCCATCCGCAATAATTTCTCCATTTTCAAGGTAAATTGCACGCGTGCACCATTCTTTAACAAGAGCTTCAGAGTGAGTGGCCAATACAAGCAATGGAGTGCGCTTTACCATTTTTTCTAATCTGTTGGATGCCCTTTTGTGAAAACGTAAGTCACCAGTTGATATCCATTCGTCCATTAATAAGAGATCGCAATCTAGTGCAGTTTGAATCCCAAATACGAGTCGGGTAAGCATTCCACTAGAAAATCCTCTTATCGGTGAGTTGAATCTTTGTTCAAGCTCAGTAAATTCAGCTATTTCTTTTATGATCTCAGGCATATACTTACGGCTTTGCCCTGCCATGGTTGTCATTCGTAAAATATTTTCTTTTGGAGAAAGATCCATATTTAAACCAACTGACATATTAAGTAATGACCGAACTATACCTTTGACAATTATTTCTCCTTCGGTTGGCATATATACTCCAGCTATGCTTCTCAGAAAAGTTGTTTTTCCTGCGCCATTAGGACCAATTAAACCTAATCGATTGTTACCCTGTAGCTCCAAATTTATAGAGGATAATGCATTTATTACCTTTGGCGCGGGCCTGTTTTCTGAAGCAAGCGCATATGAATTTTTCATGCCTAATAAACTTGTCATTAACATAGGCTTTTTAGATAAGTTTTTAAACCTTATAGAAACATTTTTGAAACTAATTTTGGGGACTTCGTCCATTTTCTAAACCCAATACATGATTTGTGAGTGGGCCCAACGGTAAATCATTGCAAATATGAGCCATGCAATTAATATAAATATTCCAATTCCTATATATACTTCGCTAGGTGCAAATTCACCCATGAAGGGTGATCTGAGCAAAGCGAGTATATGATAAAATGGGTTTCCTAAGGTAATTAATTTAAACCCTATTTCTTCTGAACTAGGAGGTATCCAAATAACAGGGGTAATGAAAAACAATAGCTGGGTAAACACTGTAACGATATAAATCATATCATTATATCGAGCTTTGAGTACCATCCAAATTCCAAAAAATGGAAAGAAAAAACAATAGACAAGACCGAGATTAATAAAAATAGAGAAAAATAATAATATAACTTTAGTGGGTTCAGTATGAAAAACACCTAAGGTGTATTGACATAATAGTAAAAGAGGAATGCTGTAAGCAAGTATAAGTGATTGTTTGAAGAAAACAACATTTAATAAAGATGACTTATGCATAAATTGGTTATTTAATAAATTTATATTTGACGATATAGCATTTGTTGACTCTCCCCACGCCGAAACTATGTATTGCCAAAAAATTATCCCTGTCGCGACGTGACATAGATAATAAGATGTATTATTTTCTACTTTAAAAATAAACTGACCAACAGCATAATACCCGGCTATCAGAAATAAATTAATAAATAATCCCCATACAGGGCCAATTCCTGACCTAGCATATTTGTCTCTGATTTCAAATAAAGCTAATTTGAAAGATATAGATACATTTTTGAAAGCACCATATACATCTACTAATGCTGCAGCACCTTTTTTAGTGGAGTCATAACTATATTCAGTATGCTGCTGGTTGTTAGAAGACTTATTAAATATCATTACTGAATGCCTTAACTGCTAACGTGCGTTTGTGATTATAGTATTTTTAAATTAAGAATAAACAAGTTGAATTATGGAGTTGATAAGTTGTTTTTCTCATTTAATACATTTTATAATACAGATTTTAATTATTTAAGAAAGAAACTTTAGGTGAAAACTAGCCAAAAAATAATAAGAGTCGTTGGTACTCGCCCGCAACTTATGCAAATTAAGCCATTATCTCAAGAGTTATTTAAAAAAGGATTTAATGAAGTCCTTGTTCATACTGGCCAGCATTATTCGGACAATATGTCTGGTGAGCAGCTCAATAGCCTAGGTATTAAAAATATTCACTACAATTTAGAGGTTGGGAGTTCCTCTCATGGAGAAATGTTTGGAAAAATGATTCCACGTCTCGAAACTTTATACAAAGAGATTAGGCCAGACTTAGTGTTGGCTGATGGAGACACAAACTCAACTTTTGCTGCCTTATTTGCAGCGCAAAGAATCGGAATTCCAACAATTCATGCTGAGGCGGGCCTTCGTGATTTTGACCGTGCTCGCCCAGAAGAGCTTAACCGAATTCTTAGTGATCACATATCAGATTTGAATTGTGCACCAGTTCCAAGGGCGATGGAAAATCTTAAAAAAGAAAATTTATCAAATAGGTCGGTTTTATGTGGTGACTTGCTTTTAGATAATTTTCTACTTTCTGAAGGTAATGAAGATAATAGCATTATAGATCAGATCTACCCAGCCTCCATACCTCCCTATCTTGCTATGACATTACATCGCCCTGAAAATACTGATATGGAAGAATATGACCGTTTTTGTAATATTATGAGTATGCTAGAATATACTAAATATGATATTATTTTTCCTGTCCATCCAAGGACAGCGCCTATATTATCAAGATATAAAGAAGAATTTGGTTTACCGAAAAATCTTAAAATTATTGACCCTATTTCATATCCTAAAATGCTTTCTGTTATAAAAAACTCTGTTGGGGTTATTACAGACTCTGGTGGACTTCCAAGGGAGGCCTGTTGGATGGGTAAAAGAGTGCTTATGCTCTTTCGTGTTGATACTTGGCATGACCTAATGCAAAATAATCTTGCAATATTAGGTAATGGTGAAAAAGAGTCCTTAAATGAACAGTTTGATAAAATGATAAATTGTAGTCAACCTAACAAGGATTTTGCGCGTAGTTTGTTTGGTAATGGGCAGGCGGCTAGTAAAATAGTAGATAATATAACAAAATATTTCAATCAGAAATAGAACAGAGGAATAACAATATGGTAAATGTCTCGCCAAAAGCCAAGGTAGGCAAGAATTGTAAAATCGCTTCAACCGCAATAATTCACGACAACGTTGTTTTGGGTGATAACTGTTCTATTGGCGAATATGCAGTGCTCGGAGTTCAACCAAAAAATACTACTACCGACCCATTAGTTATAGGCGAAAACTCTACTATTAGGTCACATTGTGTTTTATACCAGGGATCTAAATTTGGTAGAGATCTAAATGTTGGTCACCATACAATGATACGTGAGGGGATTAAGGCTGGTGTTAATTTGCAGGTTGGGAGCTTTAACGATATTGAGGGAGATGCCACATTTGGAAATTGGGTGAGATTTCATTCAAATGTTCATGTTGGCCGCGGGAGTAAGATTGGTGACTTAGTGTGGCTTTTTCCATATGTTGTGCTTACAAATGACCCTATTCCACCCTCTGGATTAAAGTATGGAGCCACACTTTCCGATGGAGTGGTGGTCTGTACGGCTGCAATTATTTTGCCGGGTGCAGATTTAGATGTTGGAGCATTTATAGCAGCATCAGCCAAGGTGGGAGGAAATGTAGATAAAGGAGCACTAGTAGTTGGTGAGAGAGGTAAAACAATTGGAGATGTTCGAAAGTTAAAACATATGGAAACAAATAAACAACATCCCTGGATGAACCATTTTTCCAATCATTATCCTGAGGAGGCTCAGAATAAAATTAGAGAGATTCAACAAATATTAAGTAATCATTTCGAAAGTAGCTTTAAAAATTAAAGTAGATCAGATAATAATTTAAACTCTACGTTCAAGCTAATTAAATAATCCAGAAGCTCTGTAAAATAGGTAAACGCACCATTTCCTACATAGCGCTCGGAATTCATATTTTGGTAAGAAACAGATACAAGGTCAGCATAATTTTTTGTGACCTCCCGGCGATAGTTATCGTTAGGCGCATTTAGAAATAAAAAAACAGGGTGAAAATTTATTACTTTAAGTCCTGGGGTATCTAATTTTAGCTCTTTAATATCCCAAGGTAAATTCATATCTGCATGAATTCCATCCTCCCAATAATAAGGTATACGGACCATTTGGTTGTAATCACGGTGAGGCATCAGAAATGGCACGCGCCATTGTATATTGCTGGCTTCATATTTTAGTCCAAGTTCATGAGCAATATTGCAGGTATTTTGACCAAAAAAGTTTTGATGGCTACGGGTTCCTTTTGCTTCTGGATATATATCCAGTAAAGATTTAATTTGATACTCTAGCCCCCCCCGTATATTGGCACGCCCATAGTCTGGGTGAAGGCCTATTTCAATATCGCTATATTTTTTTTGTAAAATATTAGTTTTGTGTGTAGCAAAAAGGGATATTTTTATACCCCTCTTACTTATTTCATCTAACATCACCTCTATTGCATAATCTGGCGCCCAATCAATATCGGATGTAATAAACACAGTTTTTATCTTATCGGTGTTTAAGTAGTTTTCCCACTCACTTGTTTGACAGTAGCTTCCGAAATCATTGTATAAATTCATATTGCTTCTTCCAAAAATATAGTAATAAACTTAATGACCATAACTAAAGGTAATGATAATGTACTTTAATAAAAATTAATTTAGTTATTTATTTTAATCATATTTTTAATTTTACAGGTAATATATTTACACACCCCAATGAATTACTATTTTAAGCCTTTATAATTTTTTTTCTATATTTATCTTTAAACCCTGCTAGAGCGTTTCGAGTATCGAGGATTAAAGGTAATACCTCACAGAGCAACCCATAATCTACGCCAGAATGGTCAGTTGCTATTACACAGGCGTCGTAAAAGCTCAGGTTTTTTTTATTCAAGGTAATTGACTCCATACCTTCAAATTCGGGGTGTTCTCTAGTATTCGGTATTTCTGGAATAAATGGATCATGATAAGATACGATTGCTCCATGTTCCTTAAGTATATGCAATAATTCAAGTGATGGAGATTCGCGCATATCATCGATATTCTTTTTATATGCTATCCCGCAGAGTAAAATATTAGAGCCAGCTAATGCTTTTTTTTGTTTTAACGACATTTCCTCTAATAATCTCTGAATGATACGCCGAGGCATGTTTGTATTAATATCTCCAGCTAATTCTATAAATTGTGTAGTAATCCCGTACTCTCTTGCTTTCCAAGATAAATAGTATGGGTCGATCCGTATACAATGCCCTCCAACACCGGGACCAGGGTAGAATGCCTGGAAGCCAAAAGGTTTTGTTTTTGCTGCATCTATAACTTCCCAAATATCAATATCCATTTTCTCAAAAATTAATTTCATCTCATTAACAGCTGCAATATTTATCCATCTGTATATATTTTCAACTAATTTTGTTGCTTCAGCTGTTCGTGCATTTGAAACCATTACTGTTTCGACAATTTTATTATAAACTGCCTTGGCTGCCGTTCTTTCATCTTCGGAGTCGGCGCCTATTACTTTTGGTATTGTAGCCGTTTCAAAATTAGGGTTGCCCGGGTCTTCTCGTTCAGGAGAATACGCAAGAAAAAAATCTACCCCAGCCTTTAAACCACTTTCTTCCAATATAGGTTTCATTATTTCTTCAGTAGTTCCTGGATACGTAGTGGACTCTAATACAACTAATTGACCTTTTCTTAGTTGACTTTTCAATGTATTGCAGGTGCCAACGACAAAAGAAAGATCAGGCTGGTAATGAGCATCCAAAGGGGTTGGAACGGCAATTAGTATGGCATCAGTTTCTTTCAGATCAAGTGCATCAGAGGTAGCTTTAAAGAAACCGCTATCATTCATAATTTGTACGCGCTCGTCGGAAATATGTCGCATTCCAGATCTACCGCCATTTAGTTGGTCAGCTCTTTCTTTGCTGATGTCGTAGCCAATTACAGAAATATTTTGTTTAATATACGCTTCTGCTAGCGGAAGTCCAACATAACCAAGTCCCACTATCCCTATCTTGATTGTGTCGTTTTCTGCTTTTTTAAGAAATTGTGTTATTAGCATTATGAATTTCTACTGTGAAAATTTAGTTAAGTATTAAGCTAGTGATTTTTTTGTCTCTTCAATAATCATGTCTTGTGTTTCCTTATCAAGATAAGGATGCATCGGCAAGCTAATGATGTGTTTAATGCACTCCTCAGTGTTTTTAAGGTAGCCTCCTGCAATTGGGTAATGATTATATGCAGACTGATGATGAATTGGTTTTGGATAATAACGCGCTGTAGGAATGCCGGCTTTTTTCAACTTATCTGAAAAAATTTCTGGATTAGGAACTTCAATTGTAAATTGGGCCCAAGTTGAGATAACACCTTCAGCTACTTTGGGAACACGTAATCCAATACCTTCGAGAGAATCAATATAGCGTTTTGCAACAACATTTCTTGCTTTGATTTCTTCAGAAAAGATTGCAAGCTTTGGCAATAATATGGCTGCTTGAATAGTATCAAGTCTTGAGTTTACACCTACCCGAACGTTATCGTATTTATCACTACCCTTGCCATGCACTCTTAGTGAGTCAATTGTTGATGCTAATTTATCATTATTTGTGAGAACTGCTCCTCCATCGCCATAGCAGCCTAAAGGCTTAGCAGGAAAAAAACTTGTGGTAGCTATGTCTGCCCAATTAAGCGGGTGGTGCCCATTCATAGTAGTGCCGAAGCCTTGAGCACTATCGGACATTAGTTTCAGACCATTAGCTTTAGCAATAGCATATAATGATGGATAGTCAGCACATTGTCCGAATAAATCCACTGCTATGATTGCTCGAGGTGTGAGAGTATTCGTATCTTTAACTTCTTTAATTGCTTTCTTTAGGCTTTCGGGGTCTATATTGTATGTGCCACGGTTGATATCTATAAAAATAGGGGTAGCTCCGACATTTGCTACCACTTCAGCAGTAGCACAGTATGTAAAGGAAGGGCAAAAAACGGCATCACCAGGACCTATATTCCATGCCAATAATGCTAACAACAGTGCATCAGTACCATTAGCACAACCCAATGCATGCTTTGCGTTACCAAAATTTGCTAAATTTTTTTCAAAATCTTTGACTTCAGGGCCCATTATATATTTTCCATGATTTAATACATTCTGAATACCTAAATCTATATCATTTTTTAATCGTTTCTGTTGTGCTCTAAGGTCAATAAATTGTATTTTCATGGTATCGTATCCCTTATTTTTTAAATAAATAATTTTATGCTTTTGGTAGTTTTATAGCTTCTAGTACTTTTAGTACGCCAATAGCTTCGCTGGCGTCGGTAATGGGTTTAGATTTACTTATAATACAATCTAGGAAGTGCTGGCACTCAGATTTTAGTGGTTCCCCTTGTTGCACCTCAATATATTCCACTTCAGATTTTATGGGATTTGGTAATGAATTTATTATATTAATTTTATGTTTGTAGATAGCTAATTTTTGTTCCCATGGCGCAGTATCGTCAAAAACAGCCATGGCCTTATCGCCAACAACAACTAGTTTCTGCTCTTTAAATGGATGCAACCAAGATACAAATATATGAGCCCTCCCACCAGATGGAAATATTAGGTCTACCCTTGCTTCATCAGCTACCCCGGGAGTGATAAAATCTAGGCCGCCCCCACGAACCTCCAAGGGTGATTCATTAAATAAGGATAAGATCATAGATACATCGTGCGGTGCTAAGGACCAAAAAGCATCCTCCTCAACCCTAAACTTACCCATGCTTAACCTGTGGGAATAAGCATATCTAAGATTACCTAGGTCACCATTTTTAACCAAGTTTCGCAATTTTACAAATACTGGATGATACTGTAAAAGATGCCCTACCATTAAAGTAACACCAGCACTTTCTGCTGCAAGTCGTATTTCTTCACCGTCAGAAGTGCTTAGTGCTAATGGCTTTTCGACATAGATATCTTTGCCTGCTGCAATGGCCTGTAGCGCCAATTTTTTATGTAATTCTGCGGGTGCTGCAATGACTACTGCTTTTATATCACTATCTGCTAGTGCTTCGTTCATGTCTAGGGCGGGTACATCGTATTGTTTAGCATGGAGCTGTGCTGTTTGTAAATTAGGGTCAACAATAGCACCCAATGCACCCAATTCAAAGAAATTCCTAGCTAAATTTTTTCCCCAATACCCACAGCCTATAACGGCAATTTTTTTTTTACTTTTGAACATATAAGATATAGTGATTAACTTTCTGTTTGATTTTTTTTAATATTATCTGATCGCTTAATAGCAATTTTTTATATGATTTCAATACTTTATGTACTAAAATGCCTTAGATTTGAAATCTAGTTCCAAAATCGGGACGCATCTTTATATTTTTATTTTCTTCGGTAAAGTAGAACCATGATAAAATTAATCTGCTTGTCTTTAATATACGGTTTGATGCAATTTGCATTTAATGATTTAAACTCCATTAGAGCTCCCTATAATAACGAAACTTTTTTGTTAAAAGTAAAAAACAAAACTTTAAATGAAGATTGGAATATTATTCTTAAAAAATATTTACAAAAAGGGGATTTAGGGAATGCAAACCTCTTTGGGTATTACAAATTATCAAGAAATATTGAGGATAAAAGAAGATTGGGTAACTACATTCTATCTCTGGAGAGTATAAATACCAAAATACTATCGAAAAATGAAGCTATATCTCACTACGCGAACCTATATAACGCAGCAACTGTTAAATTAATTACAGATAATTATCCAATTGAGTCTATACGTAAACTAGGGCCCTTAAACTCAGGCCCTTGGAAGCGTAAGATTATAAAATTAAATGGCAAATTAGTTAGTCTTGATGACATAGAGCACAAAATATTAAGATCAAAATATAGATCTCCATATATTCACTATATGCTTAATTGCGCATCCATTAGCTGTCCAAATTTACAAAAAAAAGCGTGGAAAGGGGAAACTTTAAAGGCTGACCAACAAAGAGCTGCTGTTGAATATATAAACTCTTCACGTGGGGTTGCTATAAAAAAAGATGGATTACACCTCTCATCGATCTATAAATGGTTTAAAGAGGATTTCAAAAGTGACGCCGGAGTACTTGACCATATATTAAAGAATGCAGACAAAGATTTAAAGAGTGCTATAGAAAGGGGCGTGAAAATTAAATCATATAATTATGACTGGACTTTAAATGATGTAACAGACAATTAGATGCTATGAATAAAAGTAAAAGCCAAAAGTCCTTTTTTTTAAAGATTTGGCCAATTTATGCTCTGATATCAGGATTGCTATTTGCTCTTTACCAGGGATGGGATGAATATCTTACACCAAGTTCACTAGGTCTGTATGCGGTGGATTTAAACATTCTCGTAGAAAATAATTTTTGGGTAGCTTTCACTGGTTTCGTTGTTATTTACATTCTTTCAACTGTATTCATGATCCCCGCAAGTGCACTGACAATTATGGGCGGGTTTTTATTTGGAACGATTATAGGTGTTCCCACAACTGTAATAAGCGCTACTGCAGGTGCTTGTATACTATTCATGCTCACTAAATACTCTTTTAATAATGCCTTACAGAATACTGCTGGACCATTTTTAAAAAAAATGGAAAATGGGTTTAATGAGAACTCTTTATCCTATCTTTTTTCTCTTCGCCTTATTCCACTTTTTCCTTTTGCTGTTGTAAACATTGCACCAGCTCTCTTAGGTGCCAGATTTAGTCACTATCTTATATCAACATTATTTGGTATTATACCGGGAACCCTGGCCTATACATTAATTGGTACAGGGTTGCGTGACACTTTATTGGATGCATCCGCAAGTGGTCAGTCATTAGATGTGTCACTTCTCGTACAGAATGCGGGAAAAAATTTTTTTCCTGCATTTTTTGTTCTTTCATTACTTGCTTTAATGCCTGTCGTTTATAAGTATTTAAAAAAATAAACTAACCTAATTTTAAGAAAGCTTTATAAAGGCCATATGAATAAAAAATTATATAATGTTGATATTTGCATAATAGGTGCAGGTTCCGCTGGACTTTCGGTTGCGTCAGGGGCGGCGCAATTAGGTAGGTCTGTTGTTCTTTTTGAAGCAAATGAAATGGGTGGTGATTGTCTTAATTACGGCTGTATTCCTTCTAAAGCTTTGATTTCAGCAGCTAAGAAAGCATATATTTTTAAAAAAACAAAAGCATTTGGTGTGGATCTAAAAAAACCAAACATTAAATTCCAAAACGTAAAACAGCATGTTCATAAAGCAATTAATAGGATTGCTCCAGCAGATAGCCAGGAACGGTTTGAAGGTTTAGGTTGTACCGTAATTCGAGAGTATGCTGAGTTCATAAATCAGACTACTGTTTCTTCGCCCTCTGCGATAGTAAGAGCTAAAAGGTTTGTGATTGCATCGGGGTCTAAAGCTTCAATACCTCCTGTTTCAGGTATAGATGATATTCCATTTCTTACGAATGAGACAATATTTAATATAGATGAATTACCTAAAAGTTTGATTGTAATTGGGGCAGGCCCCATAGGCCTTGAACTCGGGCAAGCGTTTTGTCGTTTAGGTTCAAATGTTGATGTTATTGATGCTCAAAAGCCTTTGGAAAATTTGGATAAAGAGTATTCTGATATTTTAATTAGTGAATTAAAAAAAGAAGGCATTAATTTTCATTATCCAGATAAAATAAAGTTTCTAAAAAGAAATAAATTAGGATTATCTGTAGAGTTAGAAAATGGAAAAGTTATCCAAGGTAGCCACCTATTAGTGGCTACGGGGAGGTCTCCTAATATTACAAATCTTGGACTTGATAAGGCGAACGTTCAGTACGACCAGAGTGGAATAATAGTGTCTAAAAGTTTAAGAACTAGCAACAAACGCATATATGCTGCGGGAGATGTAACTAAAGGTATGGGAGGGCTTACTCATGCCGCTGGTTATCATGCCGGTAAACTAATTCAGAATTTCTACTTTTCTCCACCTTTCATGGGTGATTTTCTGGCAAAAGCTAATACATCATCGATGCCTGCAGTTATCTATTCTGAACCAGAATTTGCAAGTATCGGAATAACCGAAGATAAAGCAAAAGAGCTATTTTCAAAAGTTAAGTGTCTAACTTGGGATTTTGATGAAAATGATAGAGCAATATCTGAGTTTTCAACTTTAGGTGGAGTTAAAATAATAGCAAATAGTAAGGGAAAGATATTAGGGGGTTCTATTCTTGGTGAGCATGCGGGAGAGATAATGCATTTAATCAATATGGCGATGGTTAATAACATTAAGATTTCTGGACTTGCTAAAATTATTTCACCTTATCCAACAAGGTCTGAAGCTGTAAAAAGGGCTTCCTCAAGATTTTATACAAAAATCCTCTTTAGTAATCGCACAAAAAAAATTGCAGAACTTCTATCTAAATTTCATTAAAGAGAATTTTGCATTATTTTGGCTAATCTAAAAATCAAGTATAGTGGGTGCTTCCCAGCCTCTTCTTGAGCAAGCGGCTATGACTGTATTTCTTAGTAGGCAAGCTATGGTCATCGGGCCTACTCCGCCAGGTACAGGTGTTATCGACCCAGCTATTTCTTTAGCATTAGAATAATCTACGTCTCCAACTAACCTTGTTTTTCCAGGCCTTTTAATACTAGGAACTCTATTAATACCTACATCGATAACGCATGCTCCTTCTTTTACCCAGCTGGCTTTAACCATTAATGGTCGACCTACAGCAGCAATGAGTATGTCTGCACTTTTGCAAACGTCTTCTAAATTCTCTGTGCGTGAGTGTGCTATTGTAACTGTACAGTTCTGTTCTAGAAAAAGTAAAGCTGCGGGTTTACCGACGAGTATTGAACGCCCTAAAACTACGCAATGTTTTCCAGATAAGTCTCCGAGTTCATCCTTTGCTAGCATTACACACCCTGTAG
>Ga0209223_10001354_pt1 | contig 27023 bp, 31 predicted proteins | sample COG_06_FD_184750 | JGI IMG/M metagenome (GOLD analysis project Ga0209223, IMG submission 184750) | Pelagic Microbial community sample from North Sea - COGITO 998_met_06 (SPAdes) (version 2) | ecosystem: Environmental > Aquatic > Marine > Neritic zone/Coastal water | place: Helgoland, sampling...
ATTATAAACAAATATGACAAAAAACTGCAATTTTATTACAAAATTAAGAGAAACTGGATTAAGACCCACAAAACAAAGGGTAAAAATCTGTGAAGTGTTATTTAATAGAGAAAAAACCTTTCATTTTACAATCAACGATTTAGCAAAAAAAATTTCAAATGAGTTAAATGAAAAAATTTCTCTAGCTACAGTTTATAACACTGTTCACGCATTTCAAAAAAAAGGTTATTTGAAAGAAATATCAATCAATAGTAATAAAAGTTATTTTGACACAAATACATCTTCTCACCATCACTTTTATGATGAAGACACTCACGAACTAATAGATTGTGATAAAGATGACATTGATTCTATTCGGGTAAATAAAAATATCACTGGAAAAAAAATTAACTCGATTGAAGTGTTGATACGAGTTGCGAGTGATAATCAAAATCAAAATTAATTCAATAAAATCAATAATTTAAATAATACATTATAATTATTCTAAACTGTTGACATATAGAAAAGAAGCACTATATGTATTCCATCATTAAATAAGGAGAATATAATGTCATTAAAAGGAACTAAGACAAAAGAAAATCTAGAAGCGGCATTTGCAGGCGAAAGCCAAGCAAATAGAAGGTATCTTTACTTCGCTCAAAAAGCGGATATCGAAGGATATAATGATGTTGCATCAGTATTTAGATCAACAGCAGAAGGTGAAACAGGTCATGCACATGGACACCTAGAGTATTTAGAAGAAGTAGGTGATCCAGCTACTGGTTTGCCAATTGGTGAAACTAAAGCTAATCTAGCTTCTGCAGTACAAGGTGAAACACATGAATATACAGACATGTATCCTGGTATGGCAAAAACAGCTAGAGAAGAAGGTTTTGAAGAAATTGCAGATTGGTTTGAAACTTTAGCGAAAGCTGAAAAATCTCATGCTGGTAAATTTCAAAAAACTTTAGAATCTATTAGCTAATTAAATTTTTTAGTGGGCATTAATTTGCCCACTAAACATTCAACTAAATTTTAAAAAAAATCCTATGAGTAAAGAAGGTAGTCTAGACGCACCTATAAGACATCCAATAGATTTTGAACATCCTGATTTTTTAAATCCTGAAAAATTAGATACAGAAATGAGAAGAGCGTTTGATATTTGTCATGGATGCAGAAGATGTTTTAATTTATGTGACTCATTTCCTAAGTTATTTGACATGATTGATGAGTCTGAAAATGAGGATGTTGAAAGTTTAAAAAGTGAACAATTTGAACCAGTTGTAGATGCTTGTACATTATGTGATATGTGTTTTATGACTAAATGTCCATATGTACCACCCCATGATTTTGATTTAGATTTTCCTCATTTAATGCTGAGATACAGAACAGCTCAAAAAAAATTAGGAAAATTACCAAGTATACCAGCGCAACTAGCTCAAATAGATAGAAATGCAAAATTTGGCATCATGTTTTCAAAATTAGTTAATTGGGCGTCAGACATTAAAAACAAGTTTTTAAGAAAAATTTTAGAAATTGTTGTCGGCATTGATAAAAGAGTTCAGTTACCAAAATATAATTCTGAAACATTTTCAAATTTTTTTAAAAAAAACAATAATAGAGTTAATTTTGAAACCCAAAATAAAGATAGAAAAGTTGTAATTTATACAACATGTTTTGTTAATTTTAATAAAAAAAATACAGGAGTTGCAGCTTTAAAAGTTTTAAAAAAAAATGGTGTTGAAGTTCAAGAAGCTTATCCAGGTTGTTGTGGCATGCCTTTCTTAGAACAAGCAGACCTTCCAAAAGTAGTTGAGCAAGCCAAAAAAGTATCTAAGGATTTATTAGAATGGGTTGATAAAGGCTATAAAGTAATAACGTTAACTGCAAGTTGTGGTTTGATGTTAAAATTTGAATGGCCACTTTTACTACCTAAAGACCAAAATATAAAAAGATTATCATCAAATGTAATGGATATTGATGAATATGTTGTTGATATAGCAAATAATGAGGGATTAGTTGAAGGACTTCAAGAAATTGATGGCGGCGTAACAGTTCACAATGCCTGTCATGCGCGAGCTCAAAATATGGGAATTAAATCAAGAGACATGTTGAAGCTTATACCAAACGTTAAGCTAGATGTTGTTGAAAGGTGTGCGGGTCATGGTGGAACTTTTGGAGTCATGAAAGACACACATGATTTAGCAAATAAAGTTGGAAGACCAACAGCAAGACAGATAAAAAATAAAAATAATAAATATATGGCCTCAGATTGTCCATTAGCAGGTAAACACTTAAAGCAATTAGAAGTTGATACAAATATTTCTAATGATGAGGCGTTACATCCTATAGAATTAATGGCAAAAAGTTATAGATTATAATTATGTCAAGAGAAAAAAGAGAAATTCAAAAAGAAGACATCATGCCCTTGGATGTCTATATAAAAAATAGAAAAGAGATTAGAAAAAATATTGTTAATTTTAAAAAGGATAGAAGAATTGCATTAGGTCCATATGCAACTTTTTATTTTGAAAACTATGAAACAATGCTAGCGCAAGTCCAAGAAATGCTCTACATCGAAAAAGGTGGAGATGAACAACTTAAAGATGAGCTTATTGCTTATAATCCTTTAATACCTAATGGAAAAGAATTAATAGCCACATTAATGTTTGAAATTGATAATCCAGTTTCAAGAGCAGCTTTTTTAGGTAAAGTTGGAGGAATTGAAGAAAAAATTTTTATAAAAATTGATGGAGAAATAGTAAATGCAATTCCAGAACAAGATGTTGATAGAACTTCTGCAGAAGGTAAAGCTTCTTCTGTTCAATTTTTACACTTTAAGTTTACTAATGAACAAATACAAAAATTTAAATTAGATGGTGCTGAAGTTGAGATTGGAATTGACCACAATGAATACTCACATACAACAAAATTGAGTACTTTAAATCTAAGTTCCTTGTCAGCTGATTTTAGTTAATTAAGCCCCAAATATCATTAGTTTTGATCCATCCTTCATAACTTTGAGATTTGATTTTACACCACTTTTGTTCACATTTTTGAACAATTAACAGTCTACCTTTTTTTATTTGAGCTATTGGTCTTGCAAAAGAAGATGGTTTTTTAAATAAAATTTTATTTTTAGTTGTAATAACAGAATTACTTTTTTTTAATTGTGATATGTGTATCCACCCACTATTATTTTTTAAATCAATTATTCTTCTAAAATTTTCCTTTTTATCTATTTGTTTTATTGGAAGATTAATTTTTTTATAAACATATTTTACATCTGAGTTAAAACTGGGTCCATAACGAACGTTAACTTTCACTTTTTTTAAAGAGAGAAAAGTTTCTTCAGCCATAACAGTTGAAACTAAAATTGTTAAACAAAATATAGTATAAAGAATCTTTTGCATTAATTACATATACATTTTTTTCTTTTATTAATTTTTACTTTTCTAAAGTTTAAATCTAATAAATCTAGAATTAAAATAAATCCATTTAAATTTTTTCCAATATTTAAAATTTTTTTTAAGATTTCATTTGCCTGCATGGTACCAATAATTCCTGCAATAGTTCCTAGTATTCCTTCATATTCACAATTTAATATGTCGTCAGATATAGTTTCTTCTTGATAAAAACATCTTAAGCAAGGAACTTTTTTTTTATTAAAATTAAAGGTAAATATATGGCCATCAAATTTACTTATAGCTCCAGTTACAAGAAACTTTTTATATTTTAAACTTATATCATTAATTAAGAACTTTGTTTCAAAATTATCGGTGCCATCTACTATATAGTCATAATTCTTTATTATTTTTATAAATTTTTTTTTATCTAGTTTAAATTTATAAATATTGACTTTAGTTTTAGAATTTATATTTTTCAATTTTTTTTGAGCAATTTTTACTTTAGGCTCATTCAAATCTTTTTCATTATATAAAGTCTGTCGATGAATATTTGAAAGACTAACTAAATCATGGTCTACAATTCCTAGCAAACCAACTCCAGATCTTGTTAAAAACTCAGCTACAGGACAACCTAGGCCGCCCATACCAATTATTAATACTTTAGAGTTAAGAATTTTTTTTTGACCTAAAGGACCAATATTTTTGAGAATAATTTGTCTTGAAAACTTTTCAAGCTGATTTTTACTTAATTTAGAACTCATTTTCCAGTTGAGCCAAATCCACCCTCTCCTCTTACTGTTTCAGGTAAAGTATCTGCTTCCTCTAAATTCATTTTTATAACTGGAGCTAAAATCATTTGGGCAATTCTATCTTTATCATTTATCAAAAAATTACTATCACCATAATTATAAAGAATTACTTTGATCTCACCTCTATAGTCACTATCAATTGTCCCAGGCGTATTTAAAACACTAATATTATTTTTGGCAGCTAATCCAGATCTTGGTCTTATCTGAATCTCAAAATCAGCAGGAAATGCAACAGAAATACCAGTTGGAACTAAACAAGATTTTTGTGGTTTTAGAGTTATTGGTTCTTTAATAAAAGCCATTAAATCCATGCCTGACGCTCCAATTGATTTATATGTGGGTAATTCTATAGATGAGTCTAACTTTTTTATAAGAACTTTTATCATTAATTTAATTGATTAATTATTCTATCAACTATTTCATCAGATATTTCAGATTTTTTCTTATAGGTAAGTTTTTCTTTTTTTTTATTTTTAATTTTATAATGAATTGTTACTTCATTAAAATCTGAGTTAAAACCAATTTTTTTATTAGATACATCATTTGCAATAATCCAATCACAATTTTTATTATCTAATTTTTTTTTAGCATTATTTTCAACATCATTAGTCTCAGCTGCGAAACCTATAACAAGATTTGGTCTCATAGAATTATGATTAGAAACGTAGTTTAAAATATCTACATTTTTATCAAAATTTAAATTTAAAGAGTCTTGTTTTTTAATTTTATTTTCATATTTTTTATTAATTTTGAAATCACCAACAGCTGCAGAGAAAATAGCTACATTAGTAGGTAAGTTTTTTTGAGTTTCTAATAACATCTCATCTGCCGTTTCAACTTCTATTAGATTGATGTCATCATTAATTTTTAAATTAGTTGGTCCAGAAATTAAAGTTGTATCAAAACCCTTTTTAGATAAAGATTTAGCAATTTCATACCCCTGCTTACCACTGGATTTATTTGTAATAAATCTAACAGGATCTATATACTCATTTGTCGGTCCAGCAGTAACTAGTGCTTTTAATTTATTATTTTCTTTTAATTTTAAAAAATGATTATTTATTTTATTTAAAATTTTATCTGGATCTGACATTTTGCCTTCACCGTATTCTCCACAAGCCATCTCACCAACTTCTGGGCCAATTAGCATGTAGCCAAAACTTTTTAGCTTTTCTAAATTTTGTTTAGTGGATTGATGCTCCCACATTCTAACATTCATCGCTGGAGCTAAGTAAATTTGTTTATCTGATGCAAGTACTACAGTTGAAGCTAAATCATCGGTTGTTCCTTGAGCTAATTTTGAAATTGTATTAGCTGTAGCAGGTGCAATTAAAATTATATCTGCCCATCTTGATAGGGCTATATGATCCATTTCTGTTTCATTTTCAACACTAAATAAATCACTATAAACTTTTCCTTGTGAAAGTGATGCAACTGAAAGAGGTGTTATAAATTCTTTAGCACTACTAGTTAATATTGTTTTTATTTCAGCTCCATTTTTTTTAAAAAGTCTTATTGTTTCAAGACTTTTGTATGCAGAAATGCCACCACAAATTATATAAAGAATTTTTTTATCTACCAGATTTTTCATTTGCCGAATTAAAATACCAATAACCCAACAATTACAAGAACTAATAAGCCAATAATAGATTGATTTCTAAAAGCAGTCATTTCAGATCTTTTATTATTTAAAGCAGTATAAGAATTTGAGTTTTGAGGAATTTGACCACTAGCTAAATATGTTAAAGCTTGATTAGCTTTATCCATAATTTCAGGAAATTCTGGAAGTTTTTTAATAACCTCAGATGTATTTTGCAAAGTATCTGTAATTGTATTTATCGGATCTTTAGTTTCTCTCAGCCAGCTTTCAAGTACTGGTTTTGATGTAGTCCATATATTTGTGTTTGGATTTAATTTTCTTGCAACGCCCTCAACTACAACCATAGTTTTTTGTAACATTAATAATTGAGGCTGAGTTTGCATATTAAATTTCTCAGTTACATCAAATAATTGTTTTAATAATTTTCCGCCAGATATATCTTTCACAGCTTGACCAAATATAGGCTCTCCTATTGATCTTAAAGCTTGGGCTAAATCATCAATAGGAACATTGTTTGGAACTAGACCAGCAGTCAAATGTACCTCAGCTACTTTTTTATAATCTCTTTGTATAAATCCATATAAAATTTCAGCTAAAAATCTTTTACTAATTTTATCTAGTCTGCCCATTATTCCGAAATCTATAGGGGCTATTTGACCGCTATTATCAATAAATATATTCCCCTGATGCATGTCTGCATGAAAAAAACCATCTCTCACAGCATGTCTTAAGAAGTGTTGAATAATATCTTCTGCAATTTTATTAGTATCAAGATTTCTATTTTTTAACTCTTCAGTTTCTCTTATGGAAACTCCATCAATCCAATCAAGTGTCATTACATTTTCATTTGTAAAATTCCAATAAATTAGAGGAACATTGAATCCAGCATCATTTTTAGTATTTTCTGCATACTCATTAGCTGCAGCTGCTTCAAACCTTAAATCCATTTCAAGATTGGTTATCTCTTTTAATAAAAATACCACTTCTACAAGTTTTAATCTTTTTGTTTTTTTAACAATAGACTCAACTATAAATGCAAACAACATCATTGCATCAATTTCTTCATTAAATTTTTTTTTAATATCTGGTCTTAAAATTTTTATTGCCACATCCTTAATTGTTCCATTATCATTAATCTGTGCTTTATGCACTTGAGCTATAGATGCTGCTGCAACTGGTTCGCTTAAATTAATTATAGAATTATATGTTTCATCACCTAAATCTTTTCTAATTATTTCTTTTGCTTGGTTAATAGAAAAAGGTGGAAGACGATCTTGTAAATTTTCAAGTTTGGCTGATAGTTCTTCACCAATAATATCTGGTCTAGTTGCTAAAAATTGTCCAAGTTTTATAAATGTAGTGCCCATGGACTCTAATGAATTTGAAAGTCTTTCACCTTCGTTAGTATTTAAATTTTGTTTTTCACTTTTAGAAAATGAAATTGATAATAGTTGAAATAATATTGTTATTGCTAATGGAGGTTTTTTGAACTTTGAGGCAATACTTAATATGTCTGATTTAGCAATTTTTCTTGCCAATTTGAATAGAGTTATAAGTTTTTTAATCACTAATATTTCCACCCACTATGAATTGAAACAATTCCGCCAGAAAAATTTCTATAAGAACATTTTTTAAAATTATTATTATTCATCAATTCAATTAATTCTTCTTGGTTGATAAATTGTTCTATGCTTTTTATTAAGTACTCATATGGCTCTTTTTCACCAACAACAAATTGACCAATAATTGGAATTAGTTTTGAATAATTTTTATAAATAAAATCAAGATTTGTATTTTGTATTTTAGAAAATTCTAAACACAAATAACGTCCACCAGGTTTTAAAACTCTGTAAGCTTCAGAAAGAGCTTTATTTAAGTTCGTTGTATTTCTTAAACCGAAACTGATAGTATAAAAATCAAAAGCATTATTAGGTAAAGGTAATTTCTCTGCAGGTGAGATTATCCATTCAATATTCTTATAATTAGAAAGTTTTTTTTTACCCTCGCTAACCATTCCTTTGTTAGGGTCCACACACGTAATTTTGTTGTCTTTATTAGTGCTATCTAAATAAAGTTTACCTATATCACCAGTGCCACATGCAACATCAATAAAGTTTTTATTTAAGGATGGGTTCATCATATTTATTAGACTTTTTTTCCAAAATCGATGAACACCAAGGGACATAAAGTCATTCATTAGGTCATATTTGCTATAGACCTGATCAAATACACCTTCTACTAGCCCTTTTTTATTTTGAAGATATTGTTGCATAAAAAAAAATATATATTGAATATAGTGTGAAATGCCAGAATTACCAGAAGTAGAAATTGTAAGACAATCTCTCAATAAAAAAATTAAACAAAAAAAGGTCAAAAAGGTATTAATAAGAAATAGAAATTTAAGATTTAAAATTCCTCATAATTTTAATAGTTATTTTCATAATAAAAAAATAATTAAAGTAGGAAGATTTTCTAAATACCTAATTCTTCATATGTCTGAAGGAAGTTATTGTTTAATTCACTTAGGAATGTCAGGCACAATTCATTTAGTAAATAACAAAAAAATTAATAGAGCTACAAATACTAGTTTTTATAATTCACCCTTTTTACCAAAAAAACATAACCATATTGAATTAATTTTTGATAATTTTAAAATGGTTTATAATGACCCAAGAAGATTTGGTTTTTTTCAATTTATAAAAAATAGATTAGATTTAAAAAAAAGATTTAATCATCTGGGGCCAGAACCCTTTGATCAAAATTTTAATTTAAGTTATGTTTATAACTTTTTTAAAGGAAAGAATAAGGATATAAAAAATTTTCTTTTGGACCAAAAATTTGTTTCAGGAATAGGAAATATATATGCTAGTGAAATTTTATTCTTAAGTAAAATTAATCCACTAAGAAATGTAAAATTATTAAGTAAAAAAGAATGTCAAAAAATTATAACTAATAGTAAAAAAATTCTTCTTAAAGCTATTAGCAAAGGAGGGTCTAGCATTAGAGATTTTAAAGATACATCAGGATTGAAAGGTGGTTTTCAAAATGAATTTAAGGTTTATCAACAAGAAGGCAAAAAGTGTAAATATTTAGGATGTTCTAATCTAATAAAAAAAATAATAACCTCTAATAGATCAACTTTTTTTTGTGATTCCTGTCAAAAATAAACAATTATTTTATTGACCACCATAAATTCTCAAGTTATACCCCTGCGGATATGGCTAACACAAAATCAGCAATTAAGAGAATTAGAAGAATTTCTAAGCAAACAACAGTTAATAAAGCTAGAAAGAGCAGATTTAGAAATGCTCTAAAGAAAATGAACCTTCTAATTGGAGATAAAAAAAAAGATGAAGCCCTTAAATTTTTGCCAAAACTCAATTCTGAGTTAATGAAAATTGCAAAGACTGGAATAATTAAGAAACAAAATGCTTCAAGAAACGTTTCAAGAATAACCAAAAAGATTTCTGCAATCTAAACGCTAATACATTTAGCAATCCAAATAACAACTTTTAATACTCACACTATATATTAAAAAAAGTAAATGAGTTTACTATATTTAGATTTAGTAAACAGTTTATATTTTTAGATTCAATCTGTGAATGATTCAATCTGTGAATGATTCAATTAGTAATTTTAATTTTTATTTTTTTGAAATTTTTTTTTTATTAGTAAATAAAATCTACAATCATAGATTTTATTTATTTATTTATTTATTTATTAAATTCTTGCAAATTTTTTTAATTCGTTCTAACTGAGATTTCCCTACAAGTTATGAATAAATCTATAAATACAAATAATATAAGCAATTTTAAGTCTGAAAGCTTTGATTGGAAGTTGGTTCAAACTGAAATGAAAAATAAGTTAGGGCTTGATGTTTATGAGAGCTGGTTAAAAAAAATTACATTTGTAGATGAATTTAATAATTATTTATTATTATCAGTCCCAACTAGATTTATTAGAGACTGGATTACTTCAAGATATTTAGATCAAATTTTACAAATTATTCGACTTTATAAAAAAGATATCATTAGAATTGAATTTAAAATAGATGATTATGTGACAAATAAAAATGAGAATGAAGTCAATGTAAAATCACCTGAAGTGAGTGAAAATGTTTCATTCATTAAAGACTCATATCTTCAATATAACCGAATAGATCCTAATAAAAGATTTGATAATTTTATAGTTGGTTCAAGTAATAAGCTTGCTTATGAAGCTTCTCTTAAAGTTTCAGAAAATATATCTCACTATAATCCGCTTTATATTTATGGAGGTGTTGGAATGGGAAAAACTCATCTTTTAAATTCTATTGGTATCGAACTAAAAAATAATAATAAAGTAATGTTTATATCTGCAGAACGTTTTATGTATCAGTTTGTAAAATCGATTAAAGCCAATGATATGGTTAAGTTTAAAGAATATTTTAGAAACACAGATATTTTATTAATTGATGATATTCAGTTTATAAGTGGTAAAGAAGCAATGCAGGAAGAATTTTTTCATACTTTTAATGCATTGCTAGATAAAGGCTCTCAAATAATTGTTTCAGCTGACAGAGCTCCAAATAAATTATCTAGAATTCAAGATAGAATTAAATCTAGATTCTCAGGTGGTTTAGTTGTTGATATTCAAAAACCAGATCTTGAACTCAGAAAAAAAATTGTTGAGAGCAAAACTGAAGAATTAAATAGTTTATATTCTGATCAACTACAAGTTTCTAAGGAAATACAAGATTTTATAAGCAATGAAATTACAGCTAGTGTTAGAGAATTAGTTGGAGCAATAAATAGGATAGTTTCTTTTTCAAGAATTTATAACAAAGTACCAAATTTGTCTGAAACAAAGGTTGTTTTAAAAGATTTGCTTAATTTAGCTGAAAATAAAGTAACAATAGACTTAATCCAAACAATAGTTTGTAAATTTTTTAAAATTAGTAAGAACGAAATGTTATCATCAAGAAGATCAAGATACTTGGTGAGACCAAGACAGACAGCCATTTATTTGACAAAAATTCTAACATCAAAATCTCTACCTGAGATAGGAAGAGAATTTTCTAATAGAGATCATACAACCATAATTCATTCAGTTAAAACTATTGAAAAAATTAAAGAAAAAGATTTAGAGATGGTTGATAATATCAATAAGTTAAAAAATCAGATACTATATAATAACAAAGATAATGAAATTTAACGTAAACCAACAGGATCTACAACAAGCATTAAGCTATTGCCAGGGTGTAATTGAAAAAAGAAGCACACTTCCTATTCTTTCAAATATTTTGTTAGATGCAAGTAATTCTAAACTTACAATAACAGCTACAGATTTAGATTTAATATTTATTCATCAATTAAACAATGTTGAAGTGATGGAAGAAGGAAAAACAACAACAACATCCTCAATTATGTATGATATAATAAGAAAATTTTCTTCAGGAAAGAAAATTAACTTGTCCCTGACGGATATAAGTAAATTACAAGTAGAGTCTGAAAAATCTATTTTTAATTTGAATTGTATTAGTGCTACAGAATTTCCCTTAACTGATGAAAATTTTAATCAAAATGAATTTGTTATAAAATCAAAACAACTTTTAAAATTATTAAATAAATGTAAATTTTCTGTTTCAAATGATGAGACCAGACATTATTTAAGTGGTATATACTTTCATCAAACTGAAGTGGAAGAAAAAAATTATTTAACAGCTGTTGCAACAGATAGTCACAGAATGTCTATTTCAAAAATAAGATTAGACCAAAAAATTGATTTTGAGCCAATTATATTGCCAAAAAAAACAATTTTTCAGCTGTGTTCATTGTTAGATAGTTATGATGGGGATGTAAAAGTTTCTAATATCAAATCTAAGATTAAATTTGAATTAAATAACAGTATTTTAATTTCAAAGCTTATTGATGGAAAGTTTCCTAATTATATTCAAGTAATACCAAAAAATAATCAAAAAAAATTAGAGATAGATTTAAAAATATTTTTAAATTCAGTTGATAGAGTTGCATCAGTTTCTTTAGATAAAAAAGATGGTGTAAAATTCAATTTATCTAAAGATACATTGGATCTTTCAGTGAATAATACAAATAGTGGTGATGGTAAAGAAACCTTAAATATAAAATTTGATCATGATTTAGAAATAAGTTTTAATTCAAGATATTTAATTGATGTTGCTTCCCAATTAGATGGAGAAAAAGTCGAGATATTTTTTAACGATACAGGCTCACCAGCTTTAATAAAAGACCCGAGTGATTTTGATAGTATATTTGTTGTAATGCCAATGAAGGGCTAGTTTAATAAATCAAGTTCTTTATAAATAATATTTTCTAAACTTTTAATAAATTCTTCCTTTGTAAGTCCAGCAGCTATAGGCTTTAAAATCGATATAGTAATGGTTCTGTGGCCGATTTTTAGGCCTTTCTTAGGCCAAACACTACCTGAATTAATAGCAATTGGCTGACATTTAATATTTAATTCTTCATAAATTCTTGATGCTCCTTTTTTAAAAGGAATTCTTTGATCTGGTAGAACTCTCGTTCCTTGTGGAAAGATTATAAGTGGTCTTTTTGAATTATTAATTGTTTTCGAGATATCTTCAAAGAATCCTAAATTATCTTTTGTTATTTTATTTCTTTTAATTGATATCGATCCAATTTTTTTCAAATACCACCCAAAAATAGGAATTAAAAGTAATTCTTTTTTTAGAATAAAAACTGGAGAATTAAAAATTGTTTGTAGATAAAATGTTTCAAACATTGATTGATGAGATGATGCAATAAAAAATTTTTCGTTATTAATAATATTTTCTTTACCTTTAATTACAATTTTTATTGATAAAAAAACTTTTAGACAAAAGCTAGTCCAATAACCCATCAATTTTCCACCAACCAAAACAATTTTTTGAGGTAAAAAAAAAGCTGGTAAAAAAATTAAAGAAATAATTATTATCCCTGTAAAGAAAAAAATTGAGAATATAGCGTTTCTAATCATTTTTATCAGAAGCTAAATTAAATCATCAAGTTTCTGTCTTTTATTTATTACATTAATTTTAGAGTTCTTGACAAGTATCTCTATTGGTTTTGGTCTTACATTATAATTTGAACTAAGAGAAATTCCATAAGCACCAACATCACAAATTACAATTAAGTCTTTTTCATTAAGTCTTTGAAAATTATTTATAGTTAAAAATTTATCTGTACTTTCACAGATTGGACCAACAAATTCATAAGTTTTGTTCGATATTTTTATATTTTTTGTGACCGGAAGAATTCGGTGTATAGAATTATATAACGCAGGTCTCATTAGATCATTCATAGCAACATCTAGAATTATAAAGTTTTTTTTATGACCTTCTTTAATATAAGTTATTTTTGAGATTAATGTTCCAATATTTCCTACAATAGAGCGTCCAGGTTCAAAAATTATTTTAGAATTACTATTTTTTAAAAATTTTTTTATACTTAGTGAATATTTCTTTAGATTAAGTATTTTTTTATTATTCTTATAATCAATCCCCATTCCACCACCAAGGTCAATATATTCAAATGAGTGATTAGTTTTTTTTATTATCTTCTTTAATATTTTGAGCATATCTTCATATGGTTTAACATCAAGTATTTGACTTCCAATGTGAACACTTAAACATTTTAAATTCAAATTTTTAGATTTATTTATATATTTCACAAGTTCTAAAAAATCTTTTTCACCAATACCAAATTTATTTTCTTTTTTACCAGTAGATATTTGACTTAACGTTTTTGCATCCACATTAGGATTTAATCTAATGCCAACATTAACAATTTTTTTATTTTTTTTGGCTATTCTTTCTATTTCAAAAATTTCACTTTTTGACTCAGCATTTATTAGAAGTATCTTTTTATTGATTGCATATTTAATTTCTTCAGCAGTTTTGCCTACGCCAGAAAAAACAATTTTATTTGGTTTAATTCCAGCTTTAAGAGCCTTCATTAATTCACCTATCGAAACCACATCAGCCCCAAGACCTAATTTTCGTATTTCAGTAATTAAATTTACATTAGTATTTGATTTAATTGCAAAACATATCAATGGAGAAAATGATTTAAAACTTTTTTTAAAGTTATTAATATTTTCTTTTAATTGATTATATGAGTAGCAATAAGCTGGTGTACCATATCTTTTAGCAATATTTTGTACTTTAACATTTTCAATTGTTAGTTTTTTATTAATATATTTCATTAAGCCTTATTTTTAAGGATAGTTTGTATCTCTGTTTTTTTTTCAGGATCTTTATATTCGGGATCACCTTTTTTTCCACAAGAAACTATTAAGAAACAAAGTAACAAAGTTAAAATAATTTTTTTTATCATTTTTGTTTTTTATATTTCATTATCATTTTTTTAATATTATCAAAAGATGTTCCTCCATAAGATTTTTTAGAGTTTATAGAATTCTTTAAATCAAACACTTTTAAAACATCATCATTTAATTTTGGTTCAATTTTTTTTAATTCTTCTAAACTTAATTCATTAAGTTTTTTCTTCTTTTTTTCAGCTAAATTAACTACTGCAGCAGTCTTTTGGTAAGCTTTTCTAAATGACATTGAATGATTTTTCACAAGATAATCTGCTAAATCTGTTGCAGTGATATACCCAGAGTTTGCAAGTTCAAGCATTCGTTTTTTGTTGGGGCTAGAGTTTTTAAGTATCTCATCAAAAATCTTAAGACAATTAATTAGAGTATCATTTGACTTAAAAACAATCTCTTTGTCGTCTTGAAGATCTTTGAAGTATGATAATGGTAATCCTTTTAAAATTGTAAGCATAGAAAACAAATTTCCATAACTACTTCCAACTTTTCCTCTTAAATATTCTAATAAATCGGGGTTTTTCTTTTGAGGCATTATTGAAGAACCTGTCACAACTTTATCTGATAAATTTATCAAATTAAATCCATCTGAATTCCAAATAATTAACTCTTCGGCAATTCTAGAAATATGCATTGAGCATACTGAAACACTATATAAAAAATCTAAAACAAAATCTCGATCAGAAACAGTGTCAATTGAATTTCCTGTTGGTCTTTTAAAACCAAGTTTTTTACTTGTATAGTTTCTATCAATATTAAAAGAGGTTCCAGTTAGAGCGGCAACGCCCAAGGGATTTTCTTCTAAACTCTCTAAATTATTAATAAATCTTTTTTTGTCTCTATTAAACATCTCAACATAAGCCATTAGGTAGTGGGCAAAAGAAATAGCTTGTGCGTTTTTAAGATGAGTAAAACCAGGCATGATAGTTTCTATATTTTTTTCAGCTAATTTTAATGTACTTTTAATTAGCTTATCTATAGTAAAATTAATTTCTTTAATTGCAGATCTTATCCAAATCTTAAAATCTGTAATTACTTGATCATTTCTAGATCTTGCAGTGTGAACATAGCCTGCCTCATCACCAATTATTTGAAAAAGCCTTTTTTCAATATTCATATGAATGTCTTCATATTTTTTATTAAACTCAAATTTTTTATTAGATATTTCTTTTTCTATCTTATTAAGGCCATAGATAATCTTATTTTTAATTTTAAAAGAAATGATTTTTTGTTTAAACAACATTTCTACATGTGCAATTGATCCCTGAATATCCTCTCTATAAAGTCTTTTATCAATATCTATAGAATTTCCCACTTTTTGAAATAAAGTTGAAGAGCTCTTCTTAATTCGAGTACCCCATATTGCCTGGTTGTTTTTATTTTTTCTCATGATATTTAATTATACCTATTTAGCATGAGATTTTTAATATTATTTACTTTTTTGGTTTCAAATACCTTAGCTGATGATTTGCCTAAAATAAAAAATATGGTTATTCATAAAGACCTAAAAGCTTACGATAATGTTATTTTTTTAGACCAAAAAGATCAAAAAATTAGTATTAAAGATTTTAAAGGAAACTTAGTTTTACTAAATTTTTGGGCAACATGGTGTGAACCATGCAAAGAAGAGATGCCATCCCTAGATAGACTTCAAAATAATTCAGAACTTAATAATATAAAAATTTTTCCAATAAATATTAGCCAAGAAAGTTTAAAAAAAATCGATAATTTTTTTCAAGAATTAAATATTGAATATTTAGATCCATATTTTGATGCACCAACTACCTTAGCTAAAACACTTTCTTTAAGAGGAGTTCCAACTTCAATACTTTTTAATTTAGAAGGTAAGGAATTTGCAAGAATAATGGGCTCAATTGATTTTGATAATTTAGAATTTATTGAATGGTTAAAAACATACAATTAGTTTTTAAAAAAATAAGCAAATCCTACAAGAACAATTATTGCAATAAATTGTAGAAGTACTCTCCATTGCATTAATTTGTTGGAATATTTTTTACTAGTTTCCCCACCTTTAAAAAGAGTTCCAATACCCAATATCAAAACAACAGCTACAGCTATTAAAAGAATTATTGATAGAATTTTTACAAATATTCCAGAAATCATATAAATATTGTAAAGTGTTTTAAGAAATAAAAAACATAATTAATCAACTATGACATTTTGCCTAAACTCCACAATAATAAAACCTGAAAATGGATTTGAGATAAAAAATGCAGTTATTTTGCTCCATGGATATGGTGGAGATGGAAAAGATATAAGCATGCTATCTTTGAACTGGAGAAGACATATGCCTAACACCATCTTCATTTGTCCAAATGGACACGAAATATGTGCAATAAATCCTTCGGGCTTCCAATGGTTTGATCTTACTAAAGATGATCCTAATTATATATTAGAACAATCAATTAAAGCTGAAAATAAAATACAAAAATTTATTAATGAGATTAAGCAAAAATTTAATTTAACAAACGACAAAATATGTTTATCAGGATTTAGTCAGGGATGCATGATGTCGTTAAGCGTTGGTTTAATAGCAGAAGAAAAGTTTTCTTGTATAGTTGGTTTTTCAGGAAAAATAATTAATCAAAATAATTTGAAAGAAAGAATAAAAAACTCTACAGATGTTTTGTTAATTCATGGTGATGCTGATCAAGTTGTGCCATCAACATATTTATTAGAAGCTAAAGATTTTTTAATTAGATGTAGTGTAGAAGTTCAAACGTTATTAATTAAAAATTGTGATCATCATATTCCCATGGAAGCTTCAAGTACAGCGCTTAATTATATTTTAAAAAAATTTTAATATCTCTAATCATTGATAAAATTGTTTAACTAAGTTAAAATTGTCTAATGAATAATTTTTTTGAAAAAGATGTTTCATTAGAAAAATGCCCAGCTTTAGTTCTTAATGCTGATTATAGACCATTAAGTTATTATCCTTTATCTTTATGGTCTTGGCAAGATACAGTAAAATCTGTTTTCTTGGATAGAGTTATAATTGTGAGTAACTATGATAGGGTCATAAGAAGTCCATCATTTAATATGCAATTACCAAGTGTTATTGCTTTAAAAGATTATATCGTCCCACAAACAAAACCAAGCTTTACTAGATTTAATGTATTTTTGAGAGATAAATTCTCTTGCCAATACTGTGGGAGTGATGAAGAACTTACTTTTGATCATCTATTACCAAGATCAAAAGGAGGTGAAACTAATTGGGATAATGTTGTTACTGCCTGCTCTTCCTGTAATGTAAGAAAAGGTGGAAAATTATTAAAACATTCAGGCATGATGCTTAATCAAAGTCCGTATCGACCATCTACAGAAGATTTACATAAAAATGGCAAAAACTTTCCACCAAATTTTTTGCATAAAAGTTGGATGGATTATTTGTATTGGGATGTTGAGCTAGAGTCTTAAATTTTTTCAGAAATATTAATTGCAATCCTTGAGCCTGTTTTAATAATTTTATCTAATATTGAATAAGGACCTTCTTTAGTTGCTCCTTCTTCATAGGCAATATTTTTATGATTAAGCTCATCTTTTCTAAATTTTGTAATTTTATTTTTTAATTTATTTTCATCTGACTCTAGTTGTTTTATTTGGCTTGCATAATGTTCTTGGATAACTTCTTCAACTGAAGCTGTACATAACATGGTAGCTTTTTTACCTAGAATTGTTGAGCCAAACCCCAATCCTACACCTAATAAATCCCATAAAGGCAAAAATTTTGTAGGAGTAATTTTTCTTTTTTTTATTTCATTTTCAAAATATTCACAATGTTCTTTTTCATGCTCTTTCATTTCTTCAATTATTTTTTTCAATTTATCATCTTTAATGAAAGTATTTAAAGCTAGTAACTGACCTTCATATATTTTTATAGCACCACGTTCGCCTGCATGATCCACTCTTATAAATTCTTCAACTTTATTTTTATTTGTTTTTTTCATAACTTAAAAATATTTTAGTAAAAATTATTGTTAATGATAAATTTATTATTATATTTAAGGTTGTAAGTGAAAACCCAAAAATTTTAAATGTTACATCTTTGCAACTAACTATTTTTTGTTGTAATTGTTGTAATATTTCTTCTTTAGATAAGATTTTTGAACTATTTTTTAGATCACAGACAAGAGATTCTGTAACGAAACCTTGCTCAATACCCAGGTGATATAAAGATATTAACGTGCCAGCTAAAAAAATAAAGATTAACAAAAATATTAAAAACTTTTCTAAATGATTAAATTTGAAGTTTATTGCGATTATAATTAATGCGCCCATATAAGGTATCCTTTCAATCAAACATAAATTGCAAGGTTGGTGACCTAGAATATATTCAATGAAGTAAGCAGAAATTAATGCAAATAAACTTATTAAAAAAGTTAGCCTAAAAAAATTTTTTTTGTTTAAATTAAGCATTAAATTTTAAAATTAAAAATACGATAATAAAGATTAAAACTATCAATAAACCAAGAATGGTAAACCATTTTGATCCATGTTTATTCATAAATTTTGTAAATAAATCACCAAATTTATAAGATAGATATGAGATAAGAAAAAATCTAAGACTTCTTGAGATCAAACTTACTATTATAAAAATCAATATGTTAAAACCAATCAATCCACTTGCAATTGTAAATGCTTTATATGGTAGAGGGGTAAAGCCAGCTAAAAAAAGGATGCTCAACCAAGTAAGAAAACCCTCACCTTGAGATAAATTATTTTTTAAGTTTATGATTTTTTTTTCATATCCATAAAATTCAATTATATTCATTGCTATATCTAAAAAGACAGCACCAAGCATATAACCAAAAATACCTCCTAAGACTGAAAATATTGAGGCTATTAAAAATATTTTTAAGTAACTTTTCTTTTTGGCTATAACCATAGGGATAATCATGACATCAGGGGGTATAGGAAAAAAAGAACTCTCTATAAACGAAATGACACCTAAAAAAAAATTTGAACTTTTATGAGCAGCTAAGTCCAAACATTTTTTGTAAAGAGTTTTAAACATTTTTTGGTTTTATTATAATTTTAGTTCTTATACTATTTAAAATATTAATTAATAATAAAAGGGCGAATGGCGGAACTGGTAGACGCGCACGACTCAAAATCGTGTTTCGCAAGAAGTGAGAGTTCGATTCTCTCTTCGCCCACCAAAAGATTATGAATTTAGATAATTTAAACAGTTTAATTGAATTATTTTTTTATCAATCAGATAAACAAAATAAAAAAAGTATTTTTTTGCAATGGTTAAATCCAAATAAACAAATAACATATACTTGGGGAGAAACACAAAAGAGTATTTTAAAATTATCAAAAACAATTAAAAAAAACATAAAAGAAGGCGATAGATGTCTTTTAGTGTCAGAGAATAGACCTGAGTGGTTCATTTCTGATCTAGCTATTATGTTATCTGGTGGAATTACGGTGCCAGCTTATACAACTTATACTGAAGAGGATTATAAGTACTTAATTGAGGATTGTGAACCTAGCTTAGTTATAGTTTCAAATAATGAAATGCTAAGAAAATTAAGCAATACTATTAATCAAAAAAATTTTATTAAAAAAGTTATTACGTTAGATGAAGTCAATAAAGTTTTAGATAATCAGGATTCAGTTAACAAAGAAAAATATTTAGACTTCAATACATTATTAAAAATTGATTTACTAGAAGAAGATAAATTCCAAAATAATAAATTAAAGAGAACCTCACCCGCTTGTATAATTTATACTTCAGGAACTGGAGGAAATCCAAAAGGGGTAGTACTGAGTCATGGTGGTATTTTAAATAACCTTGTAGGTGCTTGTGAAATTATGAAGCCATTATTTAATTCAAGACCAGTATTTTTAACTTGGCTGCCTCTTTCTCATTCATATGAGCACTGCGTACAATTTGCTCAAATTGCCGTAGGGGCAAAAGTTTTTTATGCTGAAAAAATAGAAAAACTTCTAGAAAATATATCTGAAGCAAAACCAACAATTATGACAGCTGTTCCAAGGTTTTATCAAAATCTTTATAACAAAATAAATATTAATTTAAAAAAACAGACAGGTTTCAAGGCAAAATTAATTGATGCAACTCTGCGATTGGGTAAGAAAAAATTATTAAATCAAAAAATGAGTTTTTCTGAGAAGTTATTAAATTTAATAGTTAATCAGTTAGTTAGAAAAAAAATAAAGAAGCAGTTTGGTGGTAATTTAAAAGCTTTTGTTTCTGGTGGAGGTGCTTTAGATAAAGAGATAGGAGAATTTATGAACTCTATAGGACTACCAACACTTCAAGGTTATGGATTAACAGAAACATCCCCAGTAGTAAGCTGTAATCCCATTCATAAAATAAAAGTAGAAACTGTTGGTCCTCCTTTTAAAGGAAACCAAGTTAAAATTGCTGAAGATGGAGAAATTTTAGTTAAAGGTGAAAATGTAATGTTGGGATATTGGAATAAAAAAGAAGAAACAGAAAAAGTAATTATTGATGGATGGCTTCACACAGGGGATATAGGAGAGATAGATTCAGAAGATGGTTATTTAAAAATTACAGATAGAAAAAAAGATATTATTGTAAGTGCGGGTGGGGACAATATTTCACCAGCTAAAATCGAAAATATGATTACCAATGAGCCAGAAATTGATCAATGTATGGTTTATGGAGATAAAAAAAATTATCTAGTCGCTTTAATAGTACCTAGTAAAGATTTTTTAAAAGAAAAAGAAAAAATTAACAACGTAATTGAAAAAATAAATAAAAAATTAACTTTATTAGAAAAAATAAAAAGAATTCAATTAATAAAAGAAAATTTTTCTATAGAAAATGGCTTAATGACACCAACAATGAAAGTAAAAAGAAAAAAAGTTACTGAAAAATATAAAGATCAGTTAGAAAACCTTTACTAAATTATAAAAAATTAATGTTTATAATCCGCATAAACATTAACAAAATTAATTAAATAAATTTTTTAAAAAATAAAAAAAATAAAAAAATTTTTTATAAATTTTAGTTTTAATTAAAGAATTGACATAACTTGTATAAAAAAATAAAAATGTAGTAACAGCGAATCAATTTGATTCGTTAAACTTAAACAGGGAGCTAAAGATGCCTAAGAAAAAAGCAAAAAAAGCTGCAAAGAAAACTAAAAGAAAAGCAGCGAAAAAAACTAAGAAAAAAGCAAAAAAAGCTAAAAAAGCTAAGAAAAGAAAAAGATAGTAATCTACTAATCTTTACTAAAAACGCTTCTCATTACATTTTGTATGAGAGGCGTTTTTTTTATTCGTCTAAAGGTAAAGGTTCGTCGTTATCTGAGACTGGCTCTTCTACTGGAAGTTCTGCCGTAGGAGCTTTTGATACACTTGGTACTGGTTGAGCCTGTACACTAAGATTTCTCTTTAAAGCTTTGTCTAATTTTTTTTGTGTATCTTCCAGCGATACATTAAGTACAATCTGAAATTCAGACAAAATTCTTTCATATGCTTTTTCAAATAACTGTCTTTCACTATAAGATTGATCAACCATAAGATCATCACCTTTATTTAGATCTCTAACAACTTCTGCTAGTTCATAAATTTTACCTGATGAGATTTTAGCTTCATACTCTTGAGCTCTTCTACTCCACATAGATCTTTTAATCTTTGGTTTGCTCTTAAGGATAGAAATACATTTATTAACTTGGTTAATAGTGGCCAAAGGTCTTAAATGAGATTGTTTATTAACTGGCACCATACCATTAGCTTTATCTTTCTCAAATTTTATTACATATGTTTCAACATCTATGCCACCAATATTAATTTTCTTAAATTCTGTAATCTGACCAACACCATGTTTTGGATAGACTATATGGTCTTTAATTTTATATTGCCTTTTTTCAGTTTCTTGCTTTTTTACTTTTTTAATTTCAGGCTTAACTTCATTACTCTTAGAAATTCTTAAATTATCTACTTTTGCTTCTTCCTTTGTTTCTGTAGTTTTAATTATTTTTTTTGCTTTAGTTACTTTTGGAGAAATTTTTTTTGAAGCTATTTTAGTTTTTTTAGCAACAACTTTTTTTGAAACTTTTTTAATTTTTTTAGATTTAACAACTTTTTTTGAAACTTTTTTTTTCACTTTTTTTTCAGTTTTACTTTTAAAGATTTTCTTCAAAATATTTTTCGTACTTATTTTGCTCATTTTTAAATTTTTCATGATCCGTTGGTGGATCTTTTTTTTCACTTATATTTGGCCAGATTTCTGAATATTTTGTATTGATCTCTAACCATTTTTCGCTCCCAGGTTCAGTATCTGCAGTTATGGCATCAACTGGGCACTCTGGCTCGCAAACGCCACAATCTATACACTCATCCGGTTTAATTACAAGCATATTTTTCCCCTCGTAAAAACAATCTACAGGACAGACATCAACGCAGTCAGTTAGTTTACACTTTATACATTTATCATTTACAATATATGTCATTGAGATGTTTCTTTTATAATCTTATTCTTGATATCGCCCATAGTTTTGTTGTCAATGTACAAGAGACCAGCAAGACGTCGCATTAAATTAGCCTCATATATATCTGCATCATTATTTGAATATATTATCCTCCATAATGCTTCAATAATTTTAATCTTATTTTCAATAGGTAAATTTTTAACCTCTTTTGTAAAATCTAAAATTTGATTTGAATTCTCTTCAATAACTTTTGCTTCCTTAATTATTTGTGACAATTCTTTTTGAGTGGGGTCTAATTCTATAAGTGTTTTTTTAATTATCTCTTCTTCACTATCTGTATAATTTTCATCTATTTTTGCAGCATGAATTAATAACGCACATACTTTAACTATAAAATTATTTTTTACTTTATCTTCATCTTTTTTAAAAAACATTAAGATTGCCTTAAATTTAAATTTTTTAAAACTTTAAATGGATTTTCATTTGAAACTTTTTTAGTTGAATGTTTTTTAAATTTTTTAATAGGGTTATATTTAAAAAATATTTCACTTTCTTTATCAAATACTTTATATCCCATTTTCTGTAAAAGTTTTTTAAAGTTATCTTTACTACATCCTAAAAGATTTAACATCTCAGGTATTACTTTTATTTCTTTATTTTCTTTTAAGTCTGAATTTATTATTTGCATAAAAAGTCTCTCTAAAATATCTATTCTAACAAATAAAGTATCAAACATTTCAAAACCACAAAGAAGCATAAAATTTTTATCTTTAGATTCTTTATCGTCTAAAAAATTTAAACCAAAAGTAGGTGGGTTTAAATTATAATATTTTTGGTGAAAATTTTTCCACAACAGTGTTCTTAAAGATACTGCTTCAGGTTTAATTAATTGATACAAGAAAACATGATATCTTCCAAATTTCACACCAAGCTCTCTTAAAATTTTTCTTTCATTTTGACCAAGTGTTTTTAGATATTCTGAAACTTGTTCTCTTTTTAGTACTCCATTATTTTCATAAAGTTGATACGCTAGAGCTTTAATTGAAGAGTTTTTTTCTTTAAGATTTTTTAGGTCAATAAGGCTTTTTAATACTGTATTGATTTTATTTTGTATCCATTTGTTTATAAAATCAGTTAATTTTAGTTTTTGATTTTGCTCTATAGTTTCATCTATAATCAGTTCAAAGTTAGGATTTAAATAATCATTTCCTGAAGATAGTTTTGCAATAGGAGAATCATTCCAATAAATTTTAAAATCATCACTTAATTCAACTAATCCAGTATCTATAATTATTTGAATTCTTTTCTCAAGCTCTGGCCCAATTGTTTGTCTTGCTGCTTTTTTTAGTGATTTAATATCTGTTTCTAAAGCACCTTTTTTTAAATCTAACTCCAATTTAAGACCATTTATTTTTCCAATAAATTGGTCATCAATCATTACGCTATTATTATGTAAAATTTCTGTTTTGAATTCCATATCTTGTTTTAAGCCTCGTGCAAGAATGCTAGCTCTTTTATCAATAAATGTTTTGGTAAGTTCTTCATGAAGTCTATCTGAAAGTCTATCTTCTAAGTGTTTTGTTTTTTCTATCCAATATTCTTGATTTTCTACCCAATTATTTTTATTTGAAACATAAGACCAAGTCCTAACATTTGCAATTCTATTTGATAAAGAATCGACATTTCCCTCTAATTTATCCAATTTCATTAGTTGTAATCTCATATATTGGTCAGTAATTCGCTCTTTTTTACTACTTAAAAATTTAAAAACATTTCCAATAACCTCATAATGATTTCCATAAGTTTTTTTAACAAAATCTGGTATCTGACAACATTCCCATAATAGAGATAGAGTTTTCTTATTAAATTCTAAATTAATTAAACTTTTATCCTTTAAAAAATATTTAAGTGCTTTTTCATCTTCACACTCATTAATTTTTCTCAACCATCCTATCTGAGGTTTTTCCTCTAATGATTTTATTAAACTTAATGGATTATTAAAATTTAGTTCTGAATTTCTCCAAAATAATGTTCTAATTTCTTCAAATTTATGATTTTCTAATAGCTCTACGTCTTCAGATGTAATTTCTTTACAATCACCTGTGATACCAAAATTACCATCATTTAAATATCTACCTGCTCTACCTGCGATTTGACCTATTTCAGATAAATTCAATTTTCTTAATTTTTTACCATCAAACTTTTTAAGATTTGAAAAAAAAACATAATCTAAGTCCATATTTATTCCCATCCCTATTGCATCGGTCGCTACTAAAAAATCAACATCACCAGATTGATATAATTCTACTTGAGCATTTCTTGTTTTAGGACTCAGTGATCCCATGACAATTGCGGCTCCTCCTTTTTGTCTTCTAATTAATTCAGCTATTGCGTAGACTTCCTCAGAAGAAAAAGCAATAATTGCTGTTTTTCTATTTATCCTTGAGATCTTTTTATGTCCTGCATATGTAAGTTTCGATAAACGGTCTCTATTTATAAATTCTATATCTCCATTAAGTTTTGAGATAATAGTTTTTATAGTATTAGAACCCATTAGCATTGTAAGTTTTTCTCCTCTCATGTTTAAAAGTCTATCTGTAAAGATATGTCCTCTCTCATGATCAGCACACATTTGTATTTCATCAACCGCAACAAAATCCAGGTGTTTATCAATTGGCATAGATTCTACTGTGCACAAAAAATATTTTGCATCAGAAGGAATAATTTTTTCTTCACCAGTAATTAAAGCAACTTTATCAGTACTAATTTTTTTAATTATTTTGTCATAAACTTCTCTAGCTAATAATCTTAAGGGAAAACCAATCATGCCAGTATCGAATGAGAGCATAGTATCTATTGCAAGATGGGTTTTGCCGGTATTGGTTGGTCCTAGAACAGCTGTAATTTTATGTTTGGTCATTTCTACCTTTGGTATACCTTTTTTATTACCTACCAGATATTGTTAGTGTTAAAGAACAAAAATAGACTAAAACATGACCGAATCGGAGCATAAAAAGTTCTCATTTTGCTTACAAAGTAGGGTTAGATTAGCATAAATAAGATTAATTCTATAATAGTAAATTACAAATAAATATGACCCAAAAACTTTGGCAAGCATCCTTAAATCAAAAAAAAAATTCAATTCTTTTTAGTTTTGAAAAATATATTTCAAAAAAATTTAATAAAAATTTTAATGGCGATTATCAAAAGATATTAAATTGGAGTATTAAAAATTCACCAGAATTTTGGAGTTCTTTTTGGGATTTTACAAAAATAAAAGGAATAAAAGGTGATAAGAAAATTATAAAATCAAAAATATTTTATAAAAATTTATTTTTACCTAATAGTAAATTAAATTTTGGTGAAAATTTATTGTCAAAAAATAATAATGAAAAAGCGATTACTTTTATTAGTGAAAATAATTTTAGAGAAGAAAGAACTTGGAAAAAGTTAAATGTAAATACTAGTAAAATAGTTCATTTTTTTAAAGAAATAAAAATAAAAAAAAAAGATAGAATTGCAGCTTATACGCCCAATACGATTGAAACGGTGGAAGCTTTCATTGCCACAACTTCAATAGGTGCCATCTGGTCTTCTTGCTCACCTGATTTTGGAGTTAAAGGTGTGATTGAAAGATTTTCGCAAATTAATCCAAAGGTGCTATTTATTACAGATCAGTACTTTTACAACGGTAAAAGAATAAATGTTTTAGAAAGACTTCCAGAAATATTAAAAGCAATACCTTCTATCAAGAACGTTGTAGTTACAAAATATCCAGGTGAAAAATATATTAGTAATAAAAAATTGGTAAAAGTAAAAATTTTTAAATGGAATGAGCTAATGAAAATTAATTCTGACAATATTATTTATTCTAATTTTGATTTTGAACATGAGCTAGCTGTGCTTTATTCAAGTGGAACTACTGGAAAACCAAAATGTATTTGCCATAGAGCTGGAGGCGTTTTAATTCAACACAAAAAAGAGCACCAGCTACATTGTGATATTAAAGAAGGTGATAACGTTTTTTACTTTACTACTTGTGGATGGATGATGTGGAATTGGCTTGTGAGTGTTTTGGCATCAAAAGCTTCGATTGTTTTATTTGATGGATCTCCAATGTTTAAAAAAAATGATTTATTATTACAGATTGCTGAAAAAGAAAAAATTACACTATTTGGCATTAGTGCAAAATATATAGACGCTTTGCGTAAATTAAAACCAAATCTTAAACATAAATATAAGCTTAATAAATTAAAAACAATCTGTTCAACAGGCTCACCATTATCTAATGAGGGGTTCAAATATGTCTATCAAAACATAAAAAAAGATGTTCATTTATCATCAATTTCTGGGGGGACTGACATAGTATCATGTTTTGTGTTAGGAAATTTGTACCAACCAGTACATATGGGAGAAATTCAAAATAAGG
>Ga0209223_10001356_pt1 | contig 26986 bp, 27 predicted proteins | sample COG_06_FD_184750 | JGI IMG/M metagenome (GOLD analysis project Ga0209223, IMG submission 184750) | Pelagic Microbial community sample from North Sea - COGITO 998_met_06 (SPAdes) (version 2) | ecosystem: Environmental > Aquatic > Marine > Neritic zone/Coastal water | place: Helgoland, sampling...
AATTGCGATTTTTAAAGGACATTTACCAGAATAATCAGTGTAGTCTGGGTTTGTCTTTTTTTCTAACAAATATTCAATAATTTCAGTATGCTCGTATTTGATAGCTAAATGTAATGGTATGTAACCTGTTTGAGGTAATCTAGTGTATAATAAGCTGTTATTTGTTATGAGAAATTTAAGACATTCAAGTCTTCCAATAATACAAGCTACTAATATAGGATTGTAATTCCATCTATCAAATTGATGTTTTAATGTTGATATTTGACCTATATAACAATCATTTTTTACCAATAATTCAACTCCTTCTGGGAAATTGCATATCAATGATAACATAAGAGCTGTTGTATTTGAAGAAACACTATCAACAGAACAATGATTTATAAATAATGATACTAATTTCAAGTTTTTTCTCATACATGCAATCATTAGACCTGTCATATTAATACCAGTTACGGAAAATTGTTGGTCACTGATAAAAGATCTGTGCCACATAGATAAAGGTAACTGTGTTTTGAAAACACAATTTGGGTCAATACCACTATTATTAAGTAGAAATTTTATAATTTTATAATCTTCTGTATTAATTGCGTCTATCATTATTTTTGTACTAGAAACAATTTTTGTAACAACCAAGCTATTAGCACTACAAACTAAATATTCGTAAAATTTTCTACATACTAATGCCTGAATTATATCACGTTTGGGTATTATTCGTAGAATCAAACCTATTGTTTGAGGGTCTAATATTTTGATAATACCACCGTCAATTTGATTTGACATTTTGATTTTTAACAAAATCAAAATGTATTTATTTCATTTTTATTTTATTTTGTTAAAAACTAAGTTATGTATTTTTAAAATAAAAATCAAGATAAAATTGTATTTTATTTTAAAAATACATAAAATGTTTTGTCTTAATTTAAGAAAATATTTTTTTGGAAATATTTCTACAATAAATATTTCTAAAGAAATAAAATTATCAACTGGATGGTTATTTACTACTCAAAAAAGTAATGATTTATATATATGGATGTTAGAAAAATATGGTTCTGATTTAAATCTGTCTGGAGAAGAAGGTGAACTTCTCCGTACAATGGACCCAGAATCGTATTTTAAATTTTTAAAGTACTATACTACACGTGAGAAAATACTCTAATTTATTAAAAGAGATTGTTTTAAAATGTAATAATACAAAGATAAAGCTAGAACTAAATTTATGTAAGTAAAAAAATTACATAAATTAAATTAGAATTCGGTTATAAGTTTAAACTTTTTACATTACGAATCAACGGTGGTAATTTGTAGGCTTGTTTGTTGGTTGGTGCAAACACCAATGTAGAAAGAGCACGCTTTTGCATATCATTTAGCTTTGGAACCTGTGTTGATAATTGTACATTTTCCATTGGCCAATACTCTCTTAATATACCACCCCTACGAGTCTTTCGATATCCATTTTTAATTTTTTCTATTTTCGACGTGTTACCCGTGTATCCGTCTACCACAAGCTGTGTTTTATTGTTCTGTGTATTGGTTGGACTCTTTTTTACTGAAAGAGAATGTCTACCTAGTAAATATTGTTCTACTGCGTGACAAATACCATAATTATCAGTAAGAGAGACGGGTTTTTGAATTGATATCTGGGGATGTATGTATTTATTCTTGTGTTTTTTTGGTTTTACAACATTTCGTGAACGAAGGGCTTGAATACATGTTTTGTACAAAGCATTGATTTGAATTTTCTGTAAATTCTTAAGAATTCTCTCACATGCTGGGATATGTTTGCTTTCTCTAATAAGTCTTCCCCAAATTCCAGAAGAATCTACGAAATTATTATCGAATGTGCTACACAGCTGAGACTTGTTCATCATTCCATGTTTAACGCACTTATTAAAATTTTTTTTACAATACTCAGAAGTTACACTCATTTTATACTTAAGTATTTAATTTTAAATCGTTTTCTAAAACTATTTAAAATACTTTTTTGTAATACTTTCAAATATATTTAAAACCATATATGGTCTAACGGTGAAATAATAGACCAGTAAGTGTTTAATTCTAAAACAATTTAAAATTCTACGTTATTTGTAGAATTCGCTAAATATTGTGGTTTTTAATTTAAAGATTCAATTATAATAATAAATGACAAACACATGCCAATATTGCAGTAAAACTTACAGCTCAAAAGGTGCTTTAAATAAACATCAAAAAACTGCAAAATATTGTATAAAAATTCAAAATGACTTAAAACCCCCAGATTCTCCTTATATAGAGTTTAATCTATTTAATTGTGAATTTTGTGATAAAAACTTAACTTCGAAAATTAGATTACGAACTCATAAAGAAAGTTGTATTCAAATGTATAAACATATTATTGAACAAAAAGAAAATAATATTAAACAAGAAAAAGATAACACTAACAAAATTTATCAAATAAACCAAGAATTAACACAAAAAAATAATGATTTATTAACCGAAAATAGGTTATTAAAAGAACAAGAAATAAATCATGATCCTTATAATACAATTAACAATCTACAAGAAAAACTTCAAGAAATAGCTTTAGCTTCAATAGAACAAAAAAATGAACTGATATCAGGAATGATAAAAAAATATGTAAAGAAACAACCTAGACAAAGATTTGACGAACAGAATGTTATATATATTCTAACAACATCATCATTACAAAAAGACAGAAGATACATTCTTGGGAAAGCTAAAAATCTTACTAATAGACTTTCTACATATAACAAAACAGACGAACACGAAGTAATATTTTATCAGGGCTGTGAAGATGAAGATACAATGAATTTTTTAGAACCCTTAGTGTTTAAAAAATTAAAGGAGTATCGTGAACAAGCAAACAGAGAAAGATTCATCTTACCAGAAGATAAAAATATAGATTTTTTTATAGATACAATTAAAAACTGTTTTGAATTTTTAAAGTAGATACTTTTGTAAAGTACTTTAAAATTCTACTTTTAGAATTCTATTTCTATATTTTTTTAAGAATTCTTAAAAAATATAGAAATAGAATTCTTTTGGATACTTTTTAAAGTACTTTAAAAAAAATAAATCATTTCAAATTCTCCGAGTACTTTTTTTTCTCTGCACACATTTTAGATGTGTGCAGAGAAAATTAATCAACAAAAAGAATATTTGTTGATTAATTTATAATGATTATGACAAATAGTATGATACCTTAAGTTTACATTAATTAACAATCAATTGTTAATTTATAATTAACAAAATTGTTAATCTATTTAAAGGAATATTTTTTATATATAAATGTCATTAGAATGTGAATATTGTAAAAAAAATTATTCTAGTAAAAGTAATCTTACTAATCATCAAAAAACAGCAAAATATTGTTTAAAAATTCAAAGTGAACTAGGGTTGAGTAATAATAAAGAAAAATCTTATAATTGTAAGTATTGTAACAAAAAGTTTTCTAGTAATCAACGATTAAATTATCACTTAGAAACTTGTGTAGACAAGTACGAAAATATAATAAATGAAAACCAAAAATTAAAGGATCATATTATAGAATTAGAAACGGAAAATCGTCTATTACGTGAGAATTTTAAGGAAAACCAGTCTACGATTAATGAGATAGCGAAGCAGCCACGTGTAGCAACAACGACAAATAATCATAATAAAATAATGATAAATACCCCGATTGATTTATCACAATCGACAGTTCAGCAAGCTATACAAAATGGATTTTCTGAAGATTATTTGATGCAAGGTCAGAAAGGTGTTGCTAGATTTGCTTATGACAATATTCTTAAAGATGAACAGGGTAAATTAAAATATATTTGTACAGATGCATCTAGACAGATATTTCAATTCAAAAATGAAGATGGGTCTATTCAAAAAGATGTAAAAGCAACAAAATTAACGAAGGCACTTTTAGAAGGGGAATTAAAATCAGCTTCTCATAAAATGGCTTGTGATAAAATGAAAGATGGTAGTGCTGAAGAATTTAATATGTATACTGATAATTATTACGATATAAAAGATTTAGAAACAGATAATAGTGATTTTAGTAAAGAATTAACTAATTTAACAACGTAATTCTTTAAAATATAATTTGAAGTTGTATGGGAAATTATATTTCAAGTTTTAATTATTTATCTTCTAAACAAAATTTGCTATTTAATTTTGGATTTCCACACATCACACGTACGATTTTAGAATTATATAAAGCTTGTTTTAAGTCGTCAACGAATTCTGCGTGAGAAGAGACAGGTCGTAATAATACAAGTATTTCATCAATTTTATTATCTAAATTATCAATCCTGTAATTGAGTTGTTTTATTTCATTGTTAATATCCATTATTAATATTCGGAATTATTATTTTTATATTAATATACAATTATTTTGTAATAAAAATATACTTACTATTAATAGTAAGTGTATTTCATGAATATTATATATTAGTGTCTATAATCACAGATAGAACCTTTTTTACAATCACCTCGTATAAAAAAAGCACATTGTTTTTTCATTGGCTTTGGCTTTTTATTATTAACTATTGTTATAAAACCATCATTATCTATTAAAAAGTTTTTAACATATTTTTTTAAGTCAGTATTGAACATATTAAAGTTTGTTCCTAATAATTCAAGAAGTGAAATCCATTTCACTTCTCTAACTTCAACAAGGTCTTGTGGATTTGGTTTTGGCATTGATTCAAATCTATGAGAATAATAAACTGTTTGGTTATTTCCATAAGCTATGTCACCAGTCAACTGTACCTTGATTCCAGTTTCTTCATAACATTCTCTTTGAGCACATTCTATAGGTTTTTCATTAATCTCTAAATGTCCTTTTGGGAAACCTAATTTCCCAGCTTCATTTCCAATAACACATAGATAAAAATCAATATTGTTGTGGTCTGTGTACTTTCCAATAATACCTGCTTTTTTAATTGCCATTATAATTAATATAATTTTTGTAAATCTATAAATTCAAATTTATTTCTGATTTACAAAAATTAAAAATAAGTTAAACCCACATCTATTAAGATGTGGGTAATGAATTGGTTAAGCATATATTTATTATATGTGTGTAATGAATTATTATATCTATTAGGTAATCAATGTGTGTATATTAAGCCCATTCTTCTCTTTCGTCAATTTCCATTTTTTTCCATTCTTCTCCAAGCATCCTGGTAATATCCAAAGACGACGCCTCAGGGTTTTCATCTTTCATATCTTGTCTGTTATCTTTGCAGAAATTCATGTAAGCTTGATTTTTCTTCGCAGAGCTCTTTTTTGGTGAAATTTTAACAACTTCTTTTACAACAACTTCCTCCTCAACTTCTTCCTCCTCAACTTCTTCCTCCTCAACTTCTTCCTCGACAACCTCTTCTTCAACAACAACCTCTTCTTTTTTTCTTCTTTGTTTTTTAGGTTTTGTAACTATTTCTTCCTCTGTTGAAACATCATCAATTTCAACTACCTCTTTCGGAATTTCTTCTACAGTATCTTGTGGTGAAAAATTTTCCATTTCTTGTTTATATCTATCCTTATCTTGCGAAGCCATCTCTTTGAATCTCTCGTAATCCTCTGTGTGCTCTTCTTCTTCTTTGTATTCTGACCATAATGCCCCTAGCATTTTTAAAATATCTTTGGAAATGGCATCTGGATTTTCATCCTTTATTTTTGATCTCAATTCCGAGCAAAAGAAAATATAAGCCGAACGAGCTCTCTTAGGTGATCCATTTTTTTTCGTCGAGCTTTTCTTTGTGCTTTTCTTTGGTTTCAAAGCAGAAATTTCATCTTCATTTAATGGTACATATGATTCCATCTCTTTTGCATGCCTTTTTTTGTCATCAGAGGCCATTCGACTGTACTTTTTAATACTTTCCAGTGATTCTTCTGATGTAGAATCCTTGAGCTCTCTCCATATTGCCCCCATCTCTCGCATTACGTCAGCTGGTCTTGCGTCTTCTTCCATGCCATCCTTGATCGTCGCTCTGTTCTCTGAACAAAAATAGATGTAAGCAGACCTACCTCTTTTAGGTTTATTCGGGTCTTTGGGAGAAGTCTTCCTTGTCTTCTTTGTAATCTTTTCCACGTCCTGTTGTTTTTCCATCCACGCTTCTACGAGGTTTTCTGAGTCATTCTCTTCCAAAAAAGACTTGACTAGTTCCATGATTTGTGTTGTTGCCATATCTGATTTTCTACATCAAATTTTGACTGGATTTTTCAATTTTTTTTTGACTGTGTTTTCTAAGTTGGTGCTTAGAAAAACTGACATTGATAAAACCCCAAAGCTTAACAGTTTGGGGTTTATTGTATCTATTAAGTCAGACACTCTTTGCTTTTTTCTTTACAAGTTAGTATGTAATTGGTTGGATAATGGTTTGAAGTATATGGCTCGTAAGCATTCTAATGCTTTGTTGGCTAAAGATCACGATTTTACTAATGCGACATCTAAATTTTTTGAAATAGATTATATGTGTAAAGATACTAAGAAATTTTGTAAACACTTAGGTAGTCTTGTTGCTATATAAAATTTTGACATTAAAAAAACTCATATACTTAATAGTATATGAGTTTGAGCCATCTAGGGGTGAGTTGGTTTAAGTGGGTTTAAAGATTTACACGATATATATTCAAAATGCCTATATGTACAGATTGCGGGAGATCAATAAATAATAAACGGGGTATGTTTTTTCATAAAAAATATAATAAGAAGTGTAAACAATTTATTAAATATAAAGTAGAGAATTATACAAGGGGAAATGTGACAAGTTCGTTTTTTAAGACACATTGTAAGTATAAGCAACCACATTGGATATTTAGTCATCCCAAAACAACGATTAGTATGCCCAAGAACATTTTAAAAGCCCATACCGATTAAGGTATGGGCAATTTTTGAGTAAATTAATTATATAATGATATTATATACAATAAATATAAATGTCTTGAGTATAATAAAATGCCAAAAAAATTAAGAGTAGGAACAGATTGTAGTGGTATTGAAGCTCCTATTGAAGCTTTAAAACAACTAAAAATACCATACACTCATGTTTTCTCGTCAGAAATACTTTTTGGATATGATGAAGAATACCCAGAAGGTGATATAACTAAAAGAGATATAGATGATGTACCAGATATAGATCTTTACGTTTGTGGATTTCCATGTCAGCCATTTTCACATGCAGGTAAGAGAAAAGGTTCTAAGGATAAAAGAGGTAATGTATTTTGGGGTTGTTATGATGTGATAACTGAAGTACAGCCAAAATACTTTATACTTGAAAATGTAAAAGGGTTTCTAACATCTAATAAAGGTAAAGATTGGGATGTAATAGAAGATACACTAGATGATTTTAGAGATATTGGATATCAGGTAGAATGGAAAGTTCTTAACACAAAAAACTATGGTATACCACAAAATAGAGAACGGCTTTATATATTTGGAACTAAAGGTAAAAAATTTAATTGGCCAAAAGTTAAAAAAATGAAACCTTTGGTGGATTTCGTAAATTGGGATCTTACTAAAAAAAGATCTTTAAGTGACAGAGATAAAAATAATATTAAGAAATTTAGTAATGACCAGATATTTGTTGACTTAAATTTTGCTTATTACAATACTTACAAAGATGCACGTATTTTTTCACCGTGTGTAGCTTCTAATTCAAGATTATGGTGTATACCTCTAGAAAGAGATTCTAATTATAAAGAACTTTTAAAATTACAAGGTTTTCAGAAAATCAATAATGTCGTATCAATACCTTGTATAAAAAGACAGATTGGGAATAGTATGAGTATTAATGTTATAAAAGAAATTATTAAACAATTAAATTTATAGAAGTTTTTTAAATTAATTTAACCCTTACTAATTAAAGTAAGGGTATTTGGTATTATTAAATTAAGCCCACATTACTCAAGGTGCGGGAAAATATCTTGAATCTATATCTATTTAATATCTAGTATTAAATAACTAATTAAAATATTGATTGTACTTCGCGACTAGTTCTGGATATAAATAATATTCATCCTTATTTACTTTGAATATTGTACCATATCCATTCGTTCCTGATTTTACATCTAAAAGCTGAGAAACATTAGGTGTTAGTTTATGATCTTGCATTTTTTGTTTGAGTTCTTTTTGTGAATAACGATTTCGCGGTCATTCTGGAATTCTTTAGATGCGTAACGGAGTGCCCGCCCGTCCTGTTTAACCGCTTCCATAACGATTTCGCGGTCATTCTGGAGTTCTTTAAATGCGTGTTCGAGTGCATGCCCGTCATGTTTAACCGCTTCCATAACGATTTCGTGGTCATTCTGGAGTTCTTTAGATGCCCACCCGAGTGCGTCCCCGTACTCTTTAACCGCTTCCATAACGATTTCGCGGTCATTCTGGAGTTCTTTAGACGCATGCAGGAGTGCGATCCCGTTCTGTTTAACCGCTTCCATAACGATTTCGCGGTCATTCTGGAGTTCTTTAGACGCCCACCAGAGTGCGTACCCGTCTTGTTTAACCGCTTCCATAACGATTTCGCGGTCATTCTGGAGTTCTTTAGATGCGTGTCTGAGTGCGTCCCCGTCCTCTTTAACCGCTTCCATAACGATTTCGTGGTCATTCTGGAGTTCTTTAGATGCGTGTTCGAGCGCTCTCCCGTTCTCTTTAACCGCTTCCATAACGATTTCTTTTTCTTCGATCTTTTTTCCAAGTGCTTTAATCATGAGTTCAATCACGAGGCACGTGTCCAATTTTTCTTTTTCTATTTGTGTGATGAAGTCATTGACGTAGTCCACGATGTTCTTGGTGTTTGTTGTTGCCATATCTGATTTCTACCATCAAAAGTTGTTCTAAAATCTCAAATTTATTTTGACTAAAAAGTGACATTGTTGAAGCCCATACCAGTTAAAGTATGGGCAAATTTAGTTGTGTATTAATAACATGTAGGTTATTAATACATGTTAGGTATGATATATGAAGTTTACTCTTGTTCTTCTTCAGACCAGTCCTTCTTTTCCGAGTCATCCATCTCAGTCCACTCCTCTTTAAGGAGCTTTGTGATTTGTGCTGGTTTCAAGTCAGGGTTCTCGTCCTTTGTATCTTGCCTGTTTGCATTACAGAACTTCTTAAACCCTTCAGCATCGGTGGTATCAACTGATTCTTTTTTAGCTTTCTTCGTCTTGGGTTTTTCGTCATCTTCACTTGGAACATATGATTCCATCTCTTTCTCGTACCTTTTCTTGTCTTCCACAGCCATGTCCTTGTACTTCTGAAGCTCGTCTTCTCTGTCGTCGTCGTCTTTGAGTTCAGCCCATAACCCCCCCAGTAACTTTGTGATACCCTTACCATCAACACCCTCGTTCTCTTCTTTTACTTCAGCTCTGTTCTCACTGCAAAAGTAGATGTATGCAGTTCTACCTCTGGTTGGTTTATCACTCTTCTTCTTTGTTGTCTTCCTACCTCTCTTTGGCTTTGCTTCTAACAACTCTTCTTCTGATGGAGGAACATATGTTTCCATCTCTTGGGTAGACCTTTCTTTGTCCTCTTCAGCCATTTTAGTGTATGTTGCTAACTTGGTCTTGTCAGACTTCTTTGGAGACTCTTTAAGAGTTCTCCACCTAACACCAAGCTCCCGCATTACTTCTTGTGGCTTGACGTCACCCATATCTTCTTTTACTTCGGCACGTGCCTCACCACAAAAGAAGATGTAGGCAGACTTACCTCTTTTAGGCTTGTTGGGGTCCTTTGGTGATGATACCTTCTTGGTCTTTGGGGTTCCTTCTTCGATGATCTTCTCGATGTTCTTGCTCTTCTCTTCCCATGATTCAAGCATGGTGTCAGTGTCCCATTCTTCTTCTCCTGCTTGTATGATGAAGTCCTTGACGTAGTCCATGATGTTCTTGGTGGTTGTGATTGACATATCTGACTATCTCCACCAAAAGTTGTCCCAAAATTTCAAATTTATTTTGAGTCAAAAAGTGACATTGTTGAAGCCCATACCAGTTAAGGTATGGGCAAAATGAGATATCTACTAATCTACTTATTATTTATTACCTAGTCCTTACATCAATACCAGCCACTCTACCCATCTCTGTAGCCTGATCCCGAAAGTTGACATGTACAGAGATGGTTGGTCTAGCGTTTCTGTACTTGTCAAGACCAGTGCGTTTGGTGTAGTCATTAAAAGACTCGTCGTGAGTGTACATACACACTCTGTTGCTTCGTTGATTGTTGACAACACGCTTGTCATACCCAACTACCACACACCGACACTTCTGCCCACGATTGCACCTATCAGGTCTAAGTTCCTGAAGTGAATGGGCATGTACGCATCGCTCTCCGTAAGTACAGTGTGTGTCATCGGTGACACTACGACATAATCTTCCCTTATGCTTGTTTACTATACGAGTCCGAGGCTTTTCGAAGCGCTCATCCTTTGGTCTGGGTTCCATGCGAGGTGGTTTGGTGTGTTGAACCGTAGGAACTTCTTCGTCGTCGTCATCATCATCGAGTGCTGCGAAGATGTTGTTCTTGCTCTTGACAACTTTCTTTTCATGCTTCTTGCGTTCAACATTTCTCTCCTGAACCTTTTCTTGGTCTAGTTCTGGGAAATCTGTCTTGTACTCTATCGTCTTGGACAACGTTCTTGTCTTGTTCCAACAAGAGAGTGGTGCTGCCGGTGACGTTTTGATGTCTTCTGTCTTGTCTTTGTTCTTTACTTCGGTCTTGACACCGTAGTGTTCGAGTTCGTCCATGTCGGCTTGTCGTTCCCAGTCGTCTTCCCAGTCGTCTTCTGTCTTTGTGTCTTCTGCCTTGATGCTATGGTGTTCAAGCCGGCATGGCCGAGCTTGTTGTTCCCATTCGTCTCCCCAGTAGTCGTTTGTTCCTGTTTTGGTGGTTGTTGTTGCCATATCTGATTTCTACCATCAAAAGTTGTCCCACAATTTCAAATTTATTTTGATTCACCGAGTGACATTGTTGAAGCCCACGCCAGTTAAGGTATGGGCTGATTTGTTGAAGCCCATACCAGTTAAGGTATGGGCTGATTAGAGACTAATGTGTTTACTTCCATGGAGGTAAACACGTTAATTTGTATTTGTAGAAAAAAGTGTATTCCCTGTAATATTTCCAATTTTGTTCCCAGTCAATAATTAAGTCTCTCCACGATTCAGGTATTTCGTCGTCCTCGTCATTCATATAACCAGAAGAACAATTAAATATTTCAATCTCTAGTTCTTCGAGGAGTTGTGTTTGAGAGGTGTTCGTGTTGTATTTTAAGTACTTCATTTTTTGTTCATCGCAGAATTCTAAAGTAACCTCTTTCCATTTCTTACAAGTTGATGCGATGCGTTGTAGACTTGATAAGTTTTGAAACAGGATGATTTCTAGGATGTTGACGTCGTTGTCGTTGATTGTATTGGATCGAGTTTGGTGGGTTGTTGATGACATATCTGACTATCTCCACCAAAAGTTGTCCCACAATTTCAAATTTAGTTTGACTCACCGAGTGACATTGTTGAAGCCCATACCTTAACTGGTATGTGCTTATTAGTGATGTGTGTTAATCATCTATAGCATTCGCCATTCTAGAGACACTACCTTGGTCTCGTACTTGAGGCGTGTAGGCATATTCTCCTTGCTTTTAGCTTGAAATCGATAGCTAAATTTTTATATTCGGTATAGTATAAAAATTAATATAGAAACTGTTGTAGCAGAAGAACTTACCATAGACCATAAGGTTTATTCGACTTACTTTTTTCAATTTTCTAAACGAGACATCATCTCGGGTCGTATAAAACGATCCGTTGATGAATCAAAACAGTTACAGAAATGAGTGACTGACAATTGATGTTTCAAGCCACTTTGTATGCTTCGTATAAGAGTACCACTCTATTTCTTTTAAATCTTGTATATCACCAAGACCTTCTTCTTCGTCAAGACAATGTCCTTGTATTTATTGTTTTGAATTTTTAAAGTATTTACTTTTAAAAAATTTAATAATCTCAATATAATAAATGGCATCCGGAAATAACTATACCATATTCATAAATACACGCGCTTGTACTTTAACAAATGATTTTTTTATTTTACCCCCCAAATTAACAATCGCATATGCTTATTCCCTTTTAAATGAATACAGCGGTAACTACGTATTAAGAAACTTATCTCTCCTGTGGAATCTAGAACTTCGCGACAATCTTTATTTTAACGAATTAAATCTACAAATTCAGCCAGGTCAGAACCCCTTAACTATACCCGAGATTTTTCACGAACAAATAACTGGAAATAATGATACTACTGTAAACAATTTAAGATTCAATTCTACTGTCCCTGGTGATCCAGGGTCCTCCGAAGACTTACCAAATGACATTGTGATAATAAAAAACGATACCCAGACTATTATTACAAGGGACTCGATCCCAAATAATACCACACTTAAAGAAATATTGGAACTGTCAAAACAATTAATTAAAGATCCGGAAGGGAACTTTTTGATGTATATTAATGCTGGTAGAAGTTCATGTCTAACTATAAATCAATTAGCTGATTCTAATACGTTAGAATCAGAAAACCAACTTATTAAAGAAATAAGCCATGTATTTACACCAGTAATCGCGAGTAGGCTGGATATTTTGAAACTTCCAAAAAATAAACAAAGAAAGGAAGCTGATAAATTTAAGATAACAACTTTAAAAGCGTTATGCCTTTTTTGTATAGATAATGGTTACATTAAAAAAATGCCAGCTGGAACACAATTTTGTAGAACTATTAATGAAAAAAACCATTGGGGAGGAAAAGGTATAACTTTTATGAATTGTAACGGCAGAGGAAATTGGAACATATCAGGCAGTTGTTTAACTCATGTTGGTGTTGTTGAATTAATAAAGGACTGTATGTATATAGATATGACATATCTTTGTTTTATATTAGGAGCTATAATTAAGGAAGGTGGTGGGCAGAGAGGATTATTTAGCGCTTGTTGTGAATATCATATTGTAAAAACTGTAATAAATATTTTAAATAAAATGGGGCATCCAGTAGATGGGTTTATATTTTTTGATTCTGTAGATAATATAGAGAAAGATTTGTTAGATGGTGATAAAGTTATAGTTCGCGGAAAGGGTGACGACAAAGCTTTACCCAACAGTTATACTCAATATTTTGAGGCAGATGTACAAAATAGAATATGTGTCATAGCACAAGAACCTTTTTCAAAGCAAATTGAATATTCGTATCCTGAATTTATTACTGTTGGAAGTAAGAATTCTCCAGGGGTTGAAGAGAAAATTAAAATGGTAGGAATGATACCTATTGATAATTTTTATAAAGGTGAAGGTCTTCCTGATGGCAGCCCTAATTTTCTGACTAATTTTAATAATTATATTATTCCAGAAGTCGACTACGGAAAGGGCTCAAAAACTTTGATTAGTAGAGCAGCGTATGAACTAAAGTTTTCTAGTTATCCTTATTTGAAGGGTGTTGATACACTTAGCCTTATTCAGGGTGTAATCAAAAAATTACAGGATACGATAAGAGAAGATACAGTGGACTCTATCTCCAAACTAAATTTTAAAGAGTATAATAAAGTTGTTGATGCGGAACTGAAAAGATTAGACAGGGTAGAAGAAATAGATAACCGGAAAATGTCATATTATGTAAATCGCATCAAAAGTCATATAAATGTACACACAAGATTATTAATAGACTCTGAACAAGCTTTACCTTTCCAACAAGATATTGTAAAGTTTGCTAACTTTTTAAATCAAGAATTTGAGTATGGCGGAATACTAACAGAAGCTACTGTTGAGCAGAAAATAGATGAAATAGCCCCGGGACTATTTTCAGATGTTATTGAAGGTATTACTGATTATAAAGTAAATATGATAAAATTGAGCCTTGGTGAAAACTTTTTAGAACCATTAGAGTCTGACGGATTCTCCCTAATCTATTAAGTCAGAAATATAAACGTTGTTCCCAGAGTATATTTTGACTCACCGAGTGTCATTGTTAAAGCCCATACCAGTTAAGGTATGGGCTGATGTCACTATATCTAAGTTGGTTCGACTTACTTTTTTCAATCTTCTAAATGAGACATCATCTCGAGTCGTATAAAATGAGCCGTTGATGGATCAAAACAGTTACAGAAATGAGTGACTAACAATTGATGTTTCAGGACACGTTGTGCGCGTTGTATAAGAGTACCAGAGTGCCAGGCCAATGGATGTTGTTGAATATGTTCAAGTAGTGTAGTAGCTTCCGTAGGAGTCATTGTTGGTGACTTTCTTCTTTCAAAAATTGTCATACAATCTCATTTTTATTTTGACTCACCGAGTAACATTTTTAAAACCCACACCATTAAATGGTGTGGGTTTTGAATAGGTAATGGCTAATCTATTATCCCCCCAGCCTTTGCAAGAAAATCTCTGATATTGTCACAACGTCTTTCAATCGCACAAACAATAGGTGTTTTAGATCCGTACCCTCTAAGCCCGATTTTCGCATTGTTAATATCAGCTTTTGCATTCACAAGTGCTTTAACAATACCAATTTTAATGTCGGATGTTATTGCTTCCTTTAAAGGGCAAATACCATATATGTCACGGCTGACTGGTAAATAAAAGGGTAGCCAGGTGGCATGCGTATGAAGTCGTATTCACAATCTGTGCATCTTTTCTTTTCCACCGAGTCCGAACTCCCTGCTTGAGTTGTAGCTATCATAGCCAAGATTGTAATTCCAATTTGAATTCTCATGATGTTCTTGGTGGTTTTCATGTCTGATTTCTTCCTTTAAAAAGTAGCCCAAAAATCTCAAATTATTTTGACTCAAAAAATGACATTGTTGAAACCCACACCAATTAAAGTGTGGGTAAAAAAAAGTTTAGGACCTAGTAGTTTATGTTTTTATATAAATAATTGTAAAAAAAAGTGTATTCCCTGTAATATCGCCAATTTTCTTCCCAGTCAAAAATCAAGTCTCTCCACGATTCCAGTATTTCGCCATCGGGATAATTCATGTAACCAGAAGAACAATTAAATATTTCGAGTTCTAGTTCTTGGAGGAGCTCTGTGTATGACGTATTTGTTTTGGATTTTAAGTACTTCATTTTTTGTTCATCACAAAATTTAAAAGTAGTAGTGTTCCATTTTCTGCAAGTGGACGCAACACGGGGTAGACTCCTGATATGGTGAGTCAAGATTATTTCAAGTATGTCTGTGCTTTCCATTCTGTCTTTTTGGACAGTAAGTTAGTACAAAATTTCAATTTTTATTTTTATTTATGTCTTGACGAGTAACATTTTTAAAGCCCATACTTTAACTGGTATGGGCTTAATTATTTTAAAAATACTTTTAGGTTTTAGTATAAATGAGTTATATTAAAACAAAATTAAGTGAAGATGATTTAGATATATTAGATGTTATATACAGAACATAGATCTTTACCATTTACTGGTACACGGTACAGTCTTGTTTTTTTTAAAGTTAGTTTATAGAAATTTATTTTTCTCGATAGGTGACATAAAATAAGCCCATACCTTATTAAGGTATGGGCTTTGTATCTTAGGTTCGTGAACCAAGATTATACTTTAATATACTTTAATAACAGTACTTCTATATGCTCTGCGTATAGGACATTTGTTTTCTCGATTATAAATAGCACTGCTACAACCTATACACACATATGACCACGCTGTGCAACAATCACAGGTTTGTTTACAATACAAACGGGTATATAATAGTTAAAATAATTAAAATAAATAGAATAACAAATTTATTTATTATTGTGTACCCATTGTCATATTGTATATTATTATTATTATTATTATTATTAGTATTTAGAATATCAATAGTTACATATTCTTTGTTATTTTCACCAATAATATTTTTTATATAATTATTTATAATACTTGCTTTTTCATTCCATTCTATGTTAAAAGTGGTTATGTCTAGTAGATATTCATCATCATATTTGATTTTACGATCTACTAGACATTTTGTTAAACCTATCGAAATTATATTATTAGTTAATAAATCTAGTTTAATAAGTATTAATTTTTGTTTATCAAAGACTGGTTTGTTTTTTAGTATAAAACTAGTATTACATTGACAGATATATGTATTAGTTTTATTTAATATTTTCCAAATATCTCTTTGATGTTTTATAAGGAGTATTATTTTATCATTAGATCTATATTTTGATAAAATATTACAGTCATCTGTCGTGCTACATCTATGTGTATTTTCACGATACCGAAACTGTTTGTTCATATTTTGATCTGACTTTACTCTGACTGTCATTGTATGATTAAAATTTTAAATTTAAATTTAAAATTCAATTTTAGATTTAAATTTAAAATTTAAATACATCAGAAGAAAATATGCTCACCTTTCTCCTGTTACACCTTCCTCTTCACCGCTGCTGATCAACAGAGCACCTTTCTTCTTTTTCTTCTTTCTCATAGTTTTAGTATAACATTCTTCTAAATACATAGCTTTATGTTCAGATTCCTTTTCAAGTTGAAACTTTTTTAATATTAGTCCTGCTATAGGAGAAGGACTGTTCTTGTTTTATCTCTCCGTACTTTCATCTCTGGTTAATCTACTAGAACAATCCCTGTCTTTTGTCAACTCAGTCGCCAGTTTTTGTACTATAGTTAGTAATGAATTATAATCCGTTAAATTGATTACTGGTTCTTTTGTTTCAATAGAATCGGGATTATATTTTTCCCAATCCCATACACCTGAACTATTTTTTAGTAATATTAAATCTTCCATTTCATCATCAGCACAGTCTTTTAATCTAAAGAAATATTTTTCACGTGAGTGTGGTTGGAGATATATCGAATATCGTGTAAGTTGTGTTTTTACTTCAGATTGTAGAAACGATGTGCGATGTTTCATCGCTCCATCAAGACTGGCTTTAACATCGATGTCGACATCGTCACAATGGAGGCATACTAAGTCACCTCTGTACTGTAGGTGTTCTCCTGCCATTTTTTTGTTGCATTTAGGGCATTTACAAAATTCTTCTGCTAATACTTCGACCAAAACGCCTACGACAAATATGTCTTTAATTCTCGGTATCCAACCAGGTTTTCGATATAATTTAGAATAAAAAATTTCATGAAGTATAGCCTCTTCCGAATTTTTGAGAACTAGTTGCATTACTGTTTCTTCTGGACGAGTATTTTTAATCCTTTCGAGACAGTTAGCGTAATCCTGTAAAAATTTGGAAGAGGCATTTGTAAACCTCCAATTTATATTTGTATTAAAATTTACATTCAATAATTGTTTAAAATTCAATCCATTTTGTGAAAGAAGTTCTAAAGTCTTTAATAAATTTCTATCGTAATTTGACTGACCTTTTTCATTCAAAAATTGTACCACACGATTATATTCATCTAATCCATCTACTTCTAAAATTAATTCACGTGGTTGTGACAAAAGTTCACCCTTTTCCTTCTTTGTATCCTCCATAGTCACAAACTCTTCGGTGGTCTTGAAAGATATTTCTGTTTGGTTTTGCATTGTATCTTCTCTCACAAAAGTTGTCACGAAAATTTCAAATTTATTTTTCTAGATAGGTGACATGAAATAAGCCCATACCTTATTAATATATAAAAAATTAAATCTAAGTTAATATGAACGATGAAGACACTATTTTATATAATTATCTTATATACGTTGAATACTTTTTTTTACTTAACACTAAATTTAATCAAGTTTTGATTTAACTAAATAAGAATAAAAATGTTACATTTATTATATAAATATAATAAATGACTTCTGTGTACTTTAACATCACAATCTATATTTCTAGCAGAACATGTAAAAAATAATATAATTACATCATAAATGATTTAAACATATTTTTTGGCAATATATGATGCGGGATTTGATTGTGACATTCTTTGCACATAGTCATATTGTATCTTTTTAAAAATATGAATAAAAAAAGAACAAGGAAAACGGTGGTAAATAAACACATCGAAGCTTTAATTGTATCAACTTTACAAAAAACTACAAATTCTAATAGAACAAATAAACTGACTCCAAATGAAACAAGCCTAATAATTAATTGTATTACGTCCATTTTTATTTTATAATACTTTAAAAAAAATTTTTTAAAGTATTAGATTGAACAGTATTGACATTGTTAAAGCCCACACCAATTAAGGTGTGGGAAAAATATTTACACAAAAAGATATTATTTAGATTTTTTTTAAAGATTGTCTACAGATTATGGATAATCTATTCCTAGATAATGATGGGTATTTTTTAATCAAGTATTTAGGACAAGAATCGGGAATGATTGAATGAATAGCATGCTTTGTTAGTATTTCATCGAAAATCAAAATTGATCCACTTGGAACTGAAATTGTTGACTTGTGACCTTTACGTGTTTCAAAGTTGAAATGACATGTCAAACCCAAGTTTGTAGTAACTAAGAACCCGTCACGAGTAGGAAGCCCGGTTTCCGAGTCTACTTCCCCCCCTGTCATTGTGAACAACATACCACCACCATCACCGTAAACTATTATAGATGGACCTTTCCAATATTTTCGACCAATCGACTCATTTAGAACTTTTCCAAGTTCTTCATTTCCATAACTGTGGCAAAATCTAGCAGCGATGCAAATAGCTTGATCACAGCTATCTTTGATTTTTGAATTATTTTCTACATCAATATCACCACATTTTTTATAAACAGTAGGTGAAAAACTATTATCAATAACTAACATATGATTTTCTTGATTGAACGATGGGTCTTCTGTATTAATGTTTTTCATCATACTAAGAGCTACATCAATATTTGAACCTTTGACAATGATAATAGGTTCTTGGGGGTCGGAAGAGATGATATCTACGGTTGTTCCGTTCATAATAACTATTATTGTAAAGTTGTTTGTGTATTTCAATTTAAAAAAAAATGATTTCTTGATAAAAAATCTATAAATTGTTGTAATAATACTAAAATTGTTTTATATCTTGATTTAATTTATTTAACATATTTAACCACCATACCATATCAAAATTTTGTAATCCTTGGTGTAATATTAAAGTGTAATCACCATTGGTAGCAAAATATTGTAATCCTTCAGGTAAAATTATAGGTTGATTAAAAATATTAAATATACCTAAACATTTTAATCCTTCTGGTAAAATTATATTTTGATTAAAATTACCAAATATACTTAAAAGTTTTAATCCATCTGGTAATTTTATAGGTTTGTTAAAATTACCAGCAGTATGAAAATATTCTAATCTTTGTGGTAATTTTATAGATTGATTAAATTTACCACCTATTTGAAAACTTTTTAATCCTTGTGGTAAATTTATAGGTTGATTAAATACACCATATATATACAATAATTTTAATCCTTGTGGTAATTTTATAGCTTGATTAAATACACCAGATATACTTAAACATTTTAATCTTTCTGGTAAAATTATAGATTGATTAAATACACCAGATATATACAATAATTCTAATCCTTGTGGTAATTTTATAGCTTGATTAAATACACCAGATATACTTAAACATTTTAATCCTTCTGGTAAAATTATAGCTTGATTAAATCCTTGTGGTAATTTTATAGTTTGATTAAATACACCAGATATACTTAAACTTTTTAATCCTTCTGGTAAAATTATAGATTGATTAAATACACCAGATATACTTAAACTTTGTAGATTAATTAATTTTTTATAAAACTCAAGCTTTTCTTTATGTGTTAATTCAAATGTACTAATCATTTCTGGAACTTTAATAAACATACTTTTTTCTCTGAAATAAACATACTCTAACATAATTGGTGGCCAATTTTTTATTCTTATTTGTTCATCAACGTAATGTGGATTAGAATTAAAATAATTTACTTTATCTTTTCCTTTTAATTTCATCACTATTTCATCTAATAAGTGTTCAGGTATACTGCATTTTCCTAAACATTCTGTCATAGTTTTATATTCATGTTCTTTCCATTTCATAGATGGAAATTTTTGAATTTTCTTACAACCAAGACCAAACATACATAAATACCCCAATTGATTATAGAAATTATCTAAAATATATTCAGCTCTTAACATATGACCAACTTTATTTTTTAAACAGTATTCAGATACTTTTTTCAATAATACTTTATCATATGTACTAATATCGTTAAATGTAGTATTAGTCATATTTTTACAAAAATTGAGTATTGACATTTATTATATATTAATAAATAAATCTTTTTAGCATAAAATTATCCCATACCAATTAAGGTATGGGATTTTAAAAAATATATTAATAAATTACAGCTTATCACAGTGGAAAACAGCTAACAGAAATTATTGTAGATTTTATAATTGCGAAAAATATTACTAATTAATAAAACATTTTATTTTTCAAAATATTCATATTCAACTACATTGTCAGGTAATCCTTCCACTGGATTCTTCCTTGATGTTTCCAACCTCCAAAGACAATCAACAACATCACGAACTATTTTAAGTTCATCTGACACGGCCTTACCTCCTCCAACAGAAACGTAATGAACTTTGAAATTTCTATCTTTCCAGTAATTGATATTGTAAACACCCAATTCATCCCAAGATAAATCACTGGGAGCTGTTATAACGTTAAAACAACCTGAATCAACGTCTTCTAGTTCTTCGATAATCTTAATTGGACCGTAAATTTCTTCAGAATACCCAACTTCGACTGAACCATGTTTTGTAATATTTGAAAACGACGATTCTAATTGATGAACCTGATTTTCTTTCTTGAAGGCAATAATACGAGCACCTGGTACAACTCTCTTAATCTCTTCTATAACAGTTGTAAAACACGCTGGTGTATTTCGTATAGTATCTAAACGAGAACCTTTCTTCTTTAGAGGATCTCCGTCAAACGTGTATATAACATTTTTATCTTCATATTTTTTAATTATTTCTTCCGCCCTTTTAATAACGCTTTCATAGGTCATTCCATTAGTAAACCCTTTGATTGCTACGATTATTGGTGTTTCAGACATTCTTGTTATTTAAAACAAGATTTATTTGTTTTTTTCAATTTTAAAATAAATTTTGTTTTAATTATTAATTAACTGTTATATGTGAAAGATTGCATTTTAAAAATACACAACCGTTGTGGGCTGTCGATAATATATCCAAAAGTAACCGTTTTATAGGTTAATTAAATAAAATATCAAGATAAAAATTTTTCTTCCAATTTCTGAAAGCATTTTTAAAGTAATTTTTTTCAAGAATGTTGTACAGCCAAAAATATGAATCTTCTAACCATTCTAATTTTAAGTTATTGTTTGTTATACCCCATTTTCGCTTTATTTTGCATTTTATAACTTTGTGATTAAATTCTTTGTTTTCTTCTTCGTATTCTTCTTCGTAGATATGAAGAAGAACACCGTAATAATGTCTGAAAGCAAGCGAATTTTGCGATTTTGTTAACTCTGTCATTAATTCAACTAATTAATTATTTGAATTACAATTTCAAATTTAGTAAAATTAATTAAAATATTGTTATTATAAAAATAAATGTCAAATTAAGTTTTGACATTTATAAAGCAGATATACCTGAAAATATTTAGGTAATACTAACCACAAAATATATTACGCACATCCAGTAGACGTAATTATATCTTTAAAAAAATATAGATTTTTATAAATTTTTTATAAAAAAAATTATAAATATTACAATTAAAATGGAATTGTTAGCGAACAGCACAGCAGGATTAGAAATTGAAACTTGTTTATATTATACTAATTATAATTTACAAAATTATGTAATATCAAAATTAGACACTATTCAGGCTTTTTATAATCATCTAACCCAAAAGGGTTTAGATATAAATACTTTAACACCTAATACTAAAAACACTAATTGGGCAAAATGGCAACTAATTTTCGGTAGTAATATAAAATGTCCAAATGATTCTAAAGAAACAGAAACAAATATTTGTGAAGATAACATAGTATTTCCTAAAGATTATAAAATTAAATTAAATAATCAGGATTTTCTTAATTATGCGCCTGTTGAAATTGTATCATCTCTGTATGATTTTAGTAATATTCACCAGTTATCAAACACTATTAATACTTGTCTTCATACACCCGATTTTGCTTATAGTTTTAACAGTTCTCAAGGTATTAATTATTACATTAGTAATAGTAGAATAAATAATGTAAATACAGAAGTTGAAAGAACAGCTTATATTCACAGACTATTGGTATTAATGTGGGTTTTAGAACCTATGTTTATTAGTTTGTTACCAAAATATAGACAACATGACATTCAAAATGGGTTGTATTGCAATAGTTTACATAAAGTTTTTGGTAGTATAGATAATATGAATAATAATTGGAGAAGATTTTTTACAAATCAACATCCTGAATGGCCAGTAAATAATGGATTGGGAAAAAGTTTTATACCTAATAATACTATTTTGAGTATAGAAAATATAACATTCGCAAATACCCAAAATGTATTTTTTAAATTCAAATTAGGTTCAATAAGTATGAACCCAAATTTAATGAACGCTTGGATTATAATGTTGTCAGTTCTTGTTGCATCAACACTTGATAACAACGCTTATACACATATAACTAATACAAATGACTTATCACCCTCTGAACAAAAAAATCAGTTTAGACTTATTTTACAAGAATTTGGTATGGTTCAAGAAACACTGGGGGTTATAGAAAATTTACAAACAGGAGATGAACCGTATTTTCACCCGTAAATGTTTTTCCCGAACAATAAAGCACCAAAACGACTTCAATTGTCACAAAATGGATATCGATGCGATGACTTTTGTAAAATTTAAAATGATAAATTTTTCTTTTTTTATAATAAATGATTCATTTAACTATAACTCAAATATTTATTGCATTTGCATTTGTATTATGTGTAGGAATAATATTATATTTTGCTATTTTTAAAAAAATGAATAGTGATTCATCTAAATCTATACAACATGACATTGACAATGTAAAAATGTCTCTTAGTATCATAAAATCTAATGATATTAGTTCTTCGACAAATTGTTTAAAAGAAAGTTTATCAACTGGATCTAATGAAAAATCAATAGCTTCTATTACTAACACTCTTTCATCTTTATCTTCTAAAATTAATTCTACCGTAATGAAATCAAGTGATAAACAATCTTTATTAGATCAAATAACAGAAATTCAAAAACAAACAAGTTTTGTTAAAGGATTGAGTCTTTGCTCAACACTTTGTAGTTCAAACTCTGTTTATAACTCGTCTACTAATGAATGTGATGTAAATCCAAGTACATATGCATCCAGTATAAATAATGTAACAACAGACTTAAATACTGTAATTACAAATAATGTAACAACAATTCCAAAAGGTATTACACAAGGTGGTGGTACTCCTACACCACCACCACCACCTACAGTACCTGTAGTACCTGTGCCTACACCAAAGACTGGGGGAAGTAATTGCCCAACTGGTTCTCAATACTTAGAATCTTTAAAACTTTGTATGCAAACAGATGATGTTTATAATTGTAAATCTGGATTTAGAAAAGATAATAATAAACAAGGAAAATGTGCTTCTACCCCGACATAATTATTTTTATAAAAACTATTTTTTTATAAAAATTAATCTAAATTTTTCTTTTCAATTAAAGAATAATACAACAATCTTTATCAGATTCTAATTCTATTTCTCTAGTTGTTCTACATTGTCTATTGTTATCTATAATAGTATAATCTTTGTCTTTAATTTCCTGTTTTATAGTTTGTAATGATGATAGCGGCATTTTATTATTAGATGTCAAATCTTTATGATTAAATTTTTTATAATATTTTACGTTTATTATCCAATTGAAATTTCAGTAAACGGTTGTGGAAAATCTTCCTGTTTAATAAAATTACATGGAATAATTTCAATTGGTACTTTTGTTCCAAATTGTCTCCGTATGTATTTACCATGGTTTATAACATCAAACCACGATTTAAGTTTTTCTTTTCGTGTTTCATCGGCACTGAGATTAATTTTACCTTGTGATACTATAACAATTTCGTTTTCTTGCTGAATTGTACATAAACTTATTGGTAACACACTAACTCCTTTCCCCAATGTAATTTCTAAAATTATAACTTTGTATATATCCATATTAAAAGTTCCGCCTCCAAATGCTATATCATATGCGCTTTCAATCTTTGTTGCCACACTAGTATACCCATTAAGTTCTTCCCTAACGGATGCGTTTTTTTTAATTTTAAGTCCACGATATACAACAACAGGATTTCGTAAATTAATACTTGACAATTTATTATTAAATATAGTCGACATAAATATACAATTGTTATTAACTATTTTAATATAGTTTTCTATAACTGAATAGAATAATTCTTTTGTTGACATATCAGCATCTATTAAAGAAGAAAAAGGTGATTGTTGCAAACCACATTCTGGATTATCTATATCTGTGTATATATATGTCCACTGTGAAGCATTACGATTAGCATTTTCTTCCAAACAATGCCTCACAAGTACAGTATATGGTACTTTTCCATTTCTAATAGAACTATTTAAGTAAGTATCAAAATGATATGCATATAATCGAAAAGCATCTGACAGTTGTTTTTTTTCATCTGCTGGTCGTCTCTTATATGCAGCATACCAAAATGTTAATTGTTCTTGTAAATTATCAACAAAAACCTCAGATTTAAGTTTTGTTACTTGACTTATGTCATCACATAAATAATATATTTTTTCATCGCTATCTATTTCGTTTTCACTATAAATTGTTAATCCACAAGATTTTGATAATTCCAAAATCTGATTTAGATCAGTATTTGCTTTTTCTACACAAGATTTTATATCCATTCCACATTTTACTTCTGACATATTTATTTATAAAAAATTTATTTTTTATAAATAAAAAAATTTATAAAAAATGTGACACGTATTTACCGAGTACCGAAATAAAAGTAATGTAGCTTCTATATTGTACTATATCTAGAATATAGATATAGTACAATATAGACAATAAACCATTTTTTATTAATTATTTTGCTGGTGGTTTATTGTCTATATAAAAAAATATAACATTGGTTCATATTAGTATCTAAGATGCTTTGAAAGTTAATTAAGCAAATGAACTAAAGTTATACTTTTTTATATGAACACGATTCTTTAAATCTAATTTGATTACACAAAAATTTTATCTCAACATACATCCAAAATGTATGTTGAGATTTTAAAAGAAAAAAAGACTATTTTCTAATTAAGATAATACATAATTCGTATTTATTATTACTTGTTTGTCATTCATTATATATTATAAAATAATATAGATTTAGTTTTTAATATAATCTTAATCAGTATGTATGATAAGGGTTGTAAGGTTTTTCAGGGTGTTTATTATCAGGGTGTTTATTATCAGGGTGTTTATTATCAGGGTGTTTATTACCAGGGTGTTCGGGTTTTTTACATTCTTTAAAAGCTGTAATATTTTCAGTACAATTCATTAAACAGTTTTTTGTTACTGGAGATTGATCACAATATAAACACGAAAATCCACTTTTGTAAGTACAAACAGCTCCGTTTAAATTAACACATTCAGCAGGACCGATTTGTAAATTATTTGGATCTAATACCTGTAAATGATCATAAGGTATTTCTTCTATAGAGGTATATATTTTTGGGCTATTACCTAAAATCATTATCTCAGTAGTCCAACCAGTAAATACATTAGCTTGAACTGTAAACTGAACTGAATTATAACGATTTTTTCTTGTTAATACTATTATTAAATGATCTAAAACTCCTGTATTGGCTAATCTTCCAATACGATAATTATCACCATATGCCGCTGTTAAAATATATTCTTTAATTTTACATTTAGTAATATTTTCTGTTTTATAAGTATGTTTCAATTCTGTTTCTAAATTGGTATGAAACCCTCCATTTAACCAAAAATCTAAATTCTTTAACCCCCCTAACCCAGTTTTATTAATATCTACTTCATCTGTTAAAACATCACCCGTATTTTCTCGTAATATATAATCTACAAAATCATCTATATCTAATAATTTTAAAATAGCATCTAGTTTATTAATTGCAGAATATGTTTTACCGAGATTAACAAATATACCTGATCCTATTGCTTTGTAAAACCAAACTCCGTATGTAGAGTTTACAATAGAAAAACTACTATGTAATCCTTCTATCCAAGAATAACTAGGGTCGCCTTTATCATTATAAAAATCGTTCCAATTGTATTCGTCGTATTTACTAATAGCTAAAGTATATTTAGGCCATAAACTAGGTTTCCATAACTGATTATATGAGGGAGGAGGTTGATTTATATTTTTTTCATTACCAGTCCAGGTATCATTAGCAACCCAAGGAATCTTACCATCTAAATAACATTGTCTATAACTATCAACTGATTCACAACATTTTTCACCTTCTATACCTGGTATATTACAAAATGGCCAGCTATTATCTAACATTTTATTAGGAGCAAATTTTATATCAGGAACCCCATCTTTACAATCACACGGTAATTCAAAACAGCTTGGACCGGGTACTGCAGCTTTATAAACTTTTTTAGATAAATATTCTTGTACTTCTACCGGTAGTATATTCGTATAATACATTTCTAATCTATCGAAATTTTTTATACTAGGATTAGAAATGTATGGATATACTTTCTTCAAATATTCGATTTTCCAAGAGCCAGTACTCATATTATCATTGATATGATGATGTTGATGTTGTTGATGTTGATGTTGATGTTGATGATGTTGATGTTGATGTTGATGATGTTGATGTTGTTGATGTTGATGTTGATGATGTTGATGTTGATGATGTTGGTGATGTTGTTGTTGTTGGTGGTGATGATGTTGTTGGTGATGTTGTTGTTGGTGATGTTGGTGGTGATGTTGTTGTTGGTGATGATGTTGTTGGTGATGTTGATGTTGGTGATGTTGTTGGTGTTGTTGTTGTTGGTGATGATGTTGTTGGTG
>Ga0209223_10001359_pt1 | contig 26932 bp, 26 predicted proteins | sample COG_06_FD_184750 | JGI IMG/M metagenome (GOLD analysis project Ga0209223, IMG submission 184750) | Pelagic Microbial community sample from North Sea - COGITO 998_met_06 (SPAdes) (version 2) | ecosystem: Environmental > Aquatic > Marine > Neritic zone/Coastal water | place: Helgoland, sampling...
AGCCGTGGTAGACCACCACGTTGATAGGCTGGATGTGGAAGCGCAGTAATGCGTGTAGCTGACCAGTACTAATAGCTCAATTGGCTTGATTTATGCACTGAAAAAAATTTTTATATGTATATAGATTATGAAATTAGAAAAAAAAAATACAAAAAAATACTTTCCTTAAAAAAAAAGTTTAATTTTAATGAGTTTGATTTAATTACTAACTACGACTTATTTAGTGGTGACACCAATTTATATAAAACCCTTAAAATATACGATCTCATCAAAAATGTTGAAAATGTTAAAGGTGACATAATTGAACTTGGTATATTTCAAGGAAACCTAAGTCTTTTAATAAAAAAAATTCTTTATATATTCAAGATAAAAAAAAGCTTTATTTGCTCGATCATTTTAAAGGATTAATTACTTTTAGCGCAAAAGATACGAAAGAGTCTTTAAAGTTTAAAAAAAAATATGAAGGTAAAAAAAATCAAATAAAGTCTTTTCTTAATTTTTACAAATTCAGAAATGTTAAGTTCCTAGATAAAGATGCTACAAAATTGATACCAGGATTTTTTTTAAAAAAAATTTTTTCATTAGCTTATTTTGATATGGATTTGTATGAGCCAACCTATAGAGCTTTATTATTATTTGAAATTAAACTATTATGTTTAGAATATGTTGAAAAATAAATATTTTTATCTCTCTTTATTATTATTGATAACTTTATTTTTTTATTATGATTATAGAGTTTCTAATCTGAAAAGCGAAAGACAATCTATTAGAGATAATTTATCTTCAATTACAAAAGATTATGATATTTTAAAAAAAAAATATAATGAGTACTTCGAAGGAAGGAAGTACATATACAGGGATTATAATAAAAATCTCGAATACAGATTTCAAGAAAAAAAAATATTAAATTATAGAGATGAGAATTTAGCACTAAAACAATTTGTTTCAGATGATCTCTCATTAGGAAAAAATCCACATAGTTTTGGAGTTATTAAGTCATCAAGCTACATAGATTTTTTTGGGGACAATATTTATTTAATAACCGGAGATGGTTTAATATATTTTTCAGATTTTCTCAAAAATATCAAAAATTCTGAAGAGAAAATTATTTTCTCCAAAATTCAAAGTAATTTAGATAGTTTAATTAAAGATAAATATTTTTATGAAAATACATATATTGGAATTAAAGATATTAAAATTATTGATAATGAAATTTATATATCTCATTCAAATAAAGTGGAACAAGACTGTTATAACACTGCATTATTAAAAGCTGAAATCAATTACGAATATTTAACTTTTGAAAAATATTTTTCTCCTAATGAATGTGTCACCTCAGATAATCCATTTACTAATAATAAGTGGTCTCAAGGAGGAAGAATTGTTGAAATAAATGGGGATGATAATAATAAAATTTCAATGTCCCAGGGCACTTGGGGTTATGAAATTTTGGCACAAAACCCAAAATCACTTATGGGAAAAATAATTCTTGTTGAGGATTTAAAAAATTATAAAATTTTGTCTTCAGGGCACAGAAATATTCAAGGATTATATTTTGATAAAAAAAATAATTTATTTTTAGAAACTGAACATGGTCCAAGGGGTGGAGATGAAGTGAATATCATAAAGCTTGAAAATGATAATCTAAATTTTGGATGGCCAATTTCATCCTATGGTGATCATATAATTACAACGATGACTGGTCAAGGCAATAAAGTAAAACCTCTAACCGAAGAGGAAATAAAAAGCTTATATGATCGAGCCCCAATGCATAAAACACATGTTGATCATGGATTTAACGAACCAGTTAAATATTTTGAAAAATCTGCTGGAATATCAGATATTGTAAAAATTTCTAATAATGAAAATTTATATGTATATGGCACAATGAGAAGATGTGATGAGAAAGAAATTAATGGTTGTTCACTTTACTTTATTAAATTTGATGAAAATCACGAAGAAGTCTTAGATGAGCAACAATTTTATATTGGCCAGAGAGTGAGGGATTTAACATTTATAAATCAATTTAATATTCTTGTATTATTTCTTGAAAATGAAAATGCAATAGGAATTATAGATTTAAAAAAGCTAAATTAATGTATAAAATAAATATTAAAAATATATAAATGTTATTTTTCCTTGATACTGCTGATATAGACAAAATTATTTTTTGGAAAAAAAAAGGTTTAGTTGATGGAATAACAACTAATCCTACCCTTTTATCTAGGAATAGTCATGTTTCAAAATATTAAATTAGAGAAAGTTAATGCAATAGTTCAATGTGTTGAAAGTGATTTTATCAACATGAGTGAACTAAAAAAATTTTATACAGTTGTTCCTATTTTAAAAAAATTAAATCTTTTTCAAAATATTATTTTAGCTATTGGGAAATCGGATAAAAGAGAACCTTCTGAAAAAATAAAAAAATTTTGTAAATACCATTCAATAACTTACTATTATGGTGAAAATAATAATGTTTTAAGAAGAATTCTCAATACTTCAAAAAGATATCCTTCAAGTTACTTGGTTAGAGTTCTGTTGCGGCAATTTTATATTGATCCAAAACAACTAAAATACTCTCTTTTTTTTGCAATCAAAAATAAATTAGATGCAACAGCATACCCAAAAGATTATAATTATAATTTTAGTGCAGACATATTTAAAACTGATTCATTATTCAGAGCTTATAATTTAATAGATAAAATAAGAGATAAATTTAAAAAAGCGCAATACCAAACTAGCCCGGCACTATATTTACAAGAAAAAAAAACAAAATTTAAAGTAAAAGTTCCTAAAATTGTTTCTAACAAATATTCAAAGGATAAAATTATTTCAATCAAAAAAAAATACAAGAGTATTTTGAAACAACAAAATCTTGTCCCATCTAATTATTTACTGAAAAGTAATTGTTATAATTTTGCAAAAAGATTGATAGGTAAATGTAATTCATTAGCAGATATAGCATGTGGCAAAGGGAATAGTTTTGCTTTTATGTCAAGTATAAGCAATAGATCAGAGGGATTTGATATTGATAGATCATATATTAATTCCGCAAAAAAAAATTATAGACACAATAAAAAAATAAAATTTACTTTAATGAAAAAAAATTTCATTATAAAAAATAAAAAATTTGACGTTATTACATCTTTTCACACTCTAGAACACATTCACAAAAAACAACAAGATAATTTTATAAAAATGATTTATGATTGTTTAAATGAAAGGGGAAAATTTTTTATAGAAGTACCTCTTTTATTGTCAAAACCTCTTGGCGTTCCTTTATATCCATACCATCTTCATGAGCCAAAATTTAACGAGTTATCAAAGATGTTAGTAAAAAATAATTTCAAAATTAATTTAGTTTATATTAAAAATCGCCATAGATATATTAAAGTAAAAGTTAATCGAAATGGTGAACTACTTAATAACAAAGAGATCCCAAAAGTCGCGGCTTTTTTTAAACTTACAAAACAATTTCATAAAAAAAATAAGTAATAATTCAAAGGATTTATAGATTAAAAAAAGCTAAATTAATGTATAAGATAAATATTAAAAATATATAAATGTTATTTTTCCTTGATACTGCTGATATAGACAAAATTATTTTTTGGAAAAAAAAAGGTTTAGTTGATGGAATAACAACTAATCCTACCCTTTTATCTAAGAATGGCAATGAGCCAACTAAAGTTTTGAAAGAAATATGCAAAATAGTTAAAGGTGATGTTTCTGCCCAAGTGACCTTTACGAGAACAAAAGAAATGGTAGAACAAGCTTTTTTTCTAAAGTCATTAGCAAAAAATATAGTAATAAAATTACCTTGTACTTTAGATGGAATAGATGCGGCAAGAATTCTAGCTAAAAAAAATTTGAAGATTAATATAACATTAGGTTTTGATCCTTCTCAACTAGGGATTTTTCAAAAAATTGATATTAAGTATTTTAGTTTTATAATTGGTAAAGTAGAGGATCATGGTCTGAGTAATCTAGATAATTTGAGACATATGAAATTATTAATTAAAAAAGTTAATAAAAAAATAAAACTTTTGTGCGCAAGTATTCGGAATGAAAAACACTTAATTCATGCAATTATCAATGATGCTGATGTGCTTACTGTACCGCCCTCAACATGGGAAAAGATTTATTCTAACAAGTTTTCATTACAAGGAGAAAAGGATTTCTTGAATGCATTCAACTTGCTCTCTCCTGAATTAAGAAAAAAATATCAAACAAAAAAAAGTATTAATAAAATATTAATTTAAAATTAGGTTTTTTTTCTTACTATAATTTCAATTGCTCTTCCTAAGTTTTGTTTTGAAAAATTTTGATAAAATTTTTTTAAAAAATTTGTATTATCGAAATTCAATTCAAATGTTTGCCTCATTTTATGAGATTCTTTACCTAGTTTTGAAAATTTAATATAATTTTTGCCCATTAAAATAAATAATTCCATCGGAAAAGTTGTGTTAAAATATTCTAAATTAAATTTTTTTTTATCAAAAAGTTTTTTTAAACTTTCAGTTTGGAAGTAGTTTATATGCTCTGGAGGTATTATCCACCATGGTTTTTTAGTTTTACTTAAAGATAAATATTGGAAAAAATTAAAATCATTTGCCACCCAGAAAAATAATAAACCATTTTTAACTAAAATTTTATTTGCCATTTCAATAAATTTTTTTGGATTTGGTAGATGTTCCATTACGCCATTGACATAAATAAGATCAAATTTTTCCTTAAAATTTTTTAAATCGTCAATATCTCCTTTTATTGCTTCTTTTACCCCAATACTATGAGAGAAATTTATTGCATCAATTGAAGGCTCTATTCCTTTAACATTCCACCCTCTCTTTTTTGCTTCAGCTAAAAAAAACCCAGGCCCACTTCCTACATCTAGCAACTTTCCTTTTTTTTTTAAAAGTTTTTCAAAAAGAATTAATCGTTGGGTATAAAGCTTGTTCCACCATTTTTTATTTTCAATTCCATTTTTGAAATAGTCTTTTTTTCTTTTAAGGTTATAAAACTTTTTAATATAAAAATTTTTTAATTTTTTCTCATTAGGTATAGGGATGCAGTGGATAAATTTACATTTTAAACAATCAAGAATTTTCCATTTATTTTTATAAGCAATAATATTCCCAAAATGAATTTTGTTATAATGATCTTTAAATCTTATCTTTTTGTGTGCTTTGCTGTAATAAGTGATCGATTCATATAGATCTGATTTACTATCAATTGGAAAAAAGATATTTCTATTTTTTATATATTTACTCATTAATTTATACTGTAAAAACTGATTTCTTAATAATATTTTCAGCGAATTTTATAGCATCTGTTTTTGATTTACCAGTAACTATAATATTTCCTAATCTGTCTGAATGATTGGTAATTTTACTTATTTTTGAATTTTTTTTAATTGTTAGTTCTTTAAATATTAATTTTTTATTTTTTAAAAGTTTTTTTGGAAGAGAAATTTTTTTAATGATTCCATTTTTGTTTAATAAAAAATATCTTTGAGTTATTGGTTTTCTATATTTTATAGTATAATCAGATTTTTCTAAATTTTTAGTTGTAGCCAATTTTATTGCACATTTAAGTAAATTTACACCAACCGAGGAGGGGATCATAATAGATGAAAAGTATCCACCTGATAATCTACCTGCAATTTCAATTATAAATATTTTTCCTTTCTTAATTAATAAATCTCCTTTTAAAATACAATTATCAATCTCTAATTTTCTTGCTATCTTGATCATAAGATTATCGATTTTTTTTTTTAATTTTTTTTCATATTTTGATGGCATATCACTCCCATTTTCTATTAAGTAAGGATAAAATTTTTTATTATCAATATAGTTTCTATCAGATATACCAATCGTGTAAGATTTATTTTTATAAATTAAACTTTCAGTACTTATTTGATTACCATCAATATACTCTTCAAAAATACAAACTTTTTTTTTTGAAAATTTCATAGAGTGTTTATAAATTTCTTTCAAATTATAATTTTTAATATCAATTATTTGAACACCTCTAGCCCCACTATTATCTATTGGTTTTAATACACCTTTTTTAAATTTGTTTATTGATAACTTAAGTTTTTTTAGGCTTGTTATTTTAACAAATTTAATAGTATTAAATTTATTTTTTTTTAGAAAAATTCTTGTAAGTAATTTATTACTTAGTATTTTCGCTGAATTAATTTTATAGAAATTTAATTTAAGTTCTTTTGCAATGGTATTAACAGTGATTGCCACATCATTACCGAAACAAACTACTCCTTTAATATTTTTTTTTATATTTTTAGGTATTTTCTTTATTATATTTTTTGGACTTTTTGTGCTTTCATTTATAAATATTTTACAAAATTTTAGTGCTGGAGATTTTTTTGATTTATCAGCTAAAATTATTTTATAGCCAAGTTTGATGCATTCTTTAATACCTATTATACTTTCGTTTCCACCACCAATACAAAGAATATATTTGTAAGACTCTTTATCTAAAAAACATTCCGCCATCTACGTTTATAATTTGTCCATTAATATAATCTGAATTCTCTGATAATAAAAAGTTAGTTACATTAGCTATATCTATAGGTCTACCAGGTCTTTTTGCCAAAATTCTATCATAAAAAGGGTGTTTTTGAGGATGTTTAGCCATTTTTGTTTTTATTAATCCTGGAGATATTGCATTAACTCTAATTTTTTTATTTTGCAGAGTTATTGCTAAATTTTTTGTTAAAGCTTCAATTCCTGATTTAGAAATAGCATAATGAGTAGAGACTGGCCCACCTGAAATAGCACTAAAAGAACTTATATTTACGATAGAAGCCTTGGCCTTTAAAATTTGTATTAGTTTTTGAGTTAAAAAGAATGGTCCTTCAAGGTTAGTTTTCATAACAATATCGTAATCATTTTTTTTTATTAAACTAAATTTATTAGGTAAATTTGTTCCAGCATTGTTAACAATCCCATCTAGTTTTATTTTATTTTTTTTTAAAATTTTTAGAATTTTATTATCGTTCTCTCTATTAGAAATATCATAATTAAGATGTTTATAACGTAAATTTCTAAAAGCTACTTTTTTTCTAGAAACCCCAATAACATTGTAATTTTTTTCAAGTAATATTTGTGCGATTTTTTTACCAATTCCACTTGAAGTTCCCGTTACTAAAATATTTTTATTTTTTTTTTGCATAATAAAGAATTTTTTTAATTATTTTTCTTTGTGATAACCCTAAATAATCCAGATTTTCATCTGGCAGGCCAGTCGTACCAAATTTATCTTTAGAATTTATAGAAACAATTTTAGTAGGTATTTTTTCACTTAAAATTTGAGAAATAATAGAACCTAAACCTCCATACTGATTATGATCTTCAATAATAAAAAAAAGATCAGTTTTTTTTGAAATTGATATTAATTGATTGTTATTTAAGGGTTTAATAAATGGTACATTTAACACACCAACTTTTATACCTCTTTTTTCGAGTTTATAAAATATGGAATTTACTGTTTGTGACAAATATCCATATGAAACTAAATTTATTTTTTGTACTTTTTTTACTATTTGGATTTTATTTTTTTGAATTTTCTTATTAGATATCACTGCACATTTGGGAAAAAATAATCTTAAATAACCAGGTTTCTTAGATTTTAAAAAAATTGGAAGTATAGCTTTTAGTTGCTTGTAATCTGCTGGTGCATAAATTTCAAAATTAGGCAAACTACTAATTAAAGCAATATCTTCACCAGTTTGATGGGTTGCTCCATCTGGAGACAATGTAAAACCAGCGTGCAATCCTACAAGTTTTACATTGAGGTTAGAGTAGGCAACAGACTCTCTTAGTTGATCAAAAGCTCTTCCAGTTAAAAAAACAGCTAAACTTTGGACTATAGGTATTTTACCAAATTGTGCTATACCTGCTGCTACTCCAATAGCGTTTTGTTCAGCTATACCAGCCTGGACATATCTTTTATTTATCTTTTTTGCTATCTCATTGGTTTTGGCTACAGTCCCTAGGTCAACATCAACAAGAACCAAGTTCTTATTTTTTATTAAAATTTTGGATATATAAAAAGAGTAAGCATCTCTAATACTATTCAACCTATTGTTTTCACTAAAGTCTAAATTACTTTTTACTTGATTACTTAGAACATTTTCATTCTCTAAACCAAAATCATAAGTATTTTTCATGACTTAATTTCTCTAAGGTGGTCTTTATTAATTGGTATGCCATGAGACTCCACTAAACCTTCAATAGATGGCAAACCTTTACCTGCTATTGTATCCGCAATAATTACTGTTGGTTTGTTTCCTTTATAATTCAAAAATTTTTTTAAAGCTAAGTAAATTGATTTGTGGGAATGGCCATTAATTCTAACTGTCCGCCAATTAAAAGAATTATATTTTTCAACTAAGGGTTCAGTATTTAATATATCCTTTGTAAAACCATCGATTTGAATTTTATTAACGTCAATAATTGCACATAAATTACTTAATTTATATTTAGCAGCAAATAAAGCAGACTCCCAAACTTGGCCTTCATTTTGTTCACCATCACCCATTAAACAAAATACTTTGGGCACTCTGGCAGTTTCTTTGAAGTTTTTAGCACTTAAAGCATATCCACAAGCTAAAGAAATACCTTGTCCCAATGAACCACCTGAATTTTCTAAACCTGGAAGTTCATTAAGTTTAGGGTGACCAAGTAAAGGTGAGTTAAATTTTCTCAATTTATTAAGAAGGTTAATATTAAAAAATTTTTTATAAGCAAGAATTGCATACAATGTTGGACAGTAATGTCCAGCAGATAGTATTACAACATCTCTTTTTTTTGATTTATAGTTTTTTTTTGAAAATTTGATTAAATCAGAAAAATATAGGTGTACTAAGATATCAGCTGAAGACAATGATCCACCTGGGTGTCCTGAACCAGATTTATTAAGCATTTCAATTACTTTATATCTTACTTTTTTAGAAATTGTATTTAGAGACGCAATTTTTTTTTTTGAAATCATTAATATATAAAATAAGGTAAAGGCATTGGTATAATTAAATTAGATTAATATCAAATTAAAAGTATTATATATGTATGAATAAAACAGTAATATGTCTTGGAGCTGGTTATAATCAAATACAATATATTAAGGAATTAAAAAAAAGAAAATATGATGTTATTTGTGTAGATAAAACTAAAAATAGCCCAGGTTTCAAATTTTGTACCCAGAAAATTATATCTAGCACTCATGATTATACAAAAACGCCTTTTATTATAAAAAAACTTGTAAAAAAAGATGTTAACATAGTGGGTGCAATTGCACCAACAACTGGAAATCCATACAAAACTCTTCAAGAAATAAAAAAAATTTATAATTTAAATTATCTCCATAAAAAAAAATACAATTTACTTTTAGATAAAAAAATGATGAGGCAAAGATTAAATAAGCTAGGTTGCTCAAAAATTTCGATTGTAAATTATAACAAAATAAACGATAAAAATTTTCAACCAATAGTAATTAAACCCAGATTTGGAGGTTCAGGCAGTAAAGATATAAAAATTATTTTAAATTATAAAGATTTTAAAAAAAATTTATCTGAGATTAAAAAAGATAAATTTATTGTTGAAGAAATGGTAAAAGGTAAAGAGTTAGCAGGTGATTTGATTTGGGCTGATGGTACTTTTAAGTTTATAAATATTGGTTGGCATTTATTTAATAAAAAGACGAATGAGATAGTAGGTGCAACATCACAAAAAATTGATAGGAAAATTTTTGATCAATTTAAACGTAAAGTCAAAAAAGTTTGTAAAAATTTTGGATTAGATAAAGAGGTAATAAATATAGATGCAATTGTTGATATTAAAAAAAATATTCACATCATTGAAATTGAATTTGTACCTCATGAAGGTATATTTTTAGGGGACAATTGTTTTAATTATAATTTAGTAAAAAATTATGTAAGTTGTTATTTGTCTGAGCCAATTGATGCTCAATTTTCAAGAAAAAAAGAAGCATTTGTATCCGTTATTGACACAAGATTTTCTAAAAAAAAAGAAAATCAAAATTTAGAAAAATTTCATTATCATAAAAATTTAAAAAAAAAAAAAAATACACCGTCGAAACCTAACTTTATAGGTATATCTTGCTCAAAACCTGATAAAATTGAAAAAATCTTAAAAGATTTTTTCAAAGATTTAGTTGTAGAAAGATCATTATAGATGAAAAAAAAATATCTTCTTTTTATTGGAATGGGTGATTGGTTTATACCGCAAATTGAAATTGCAAAAAACTATGGATTTAAAGTTATTGTTACAGATATAAACAAAAAATCAAAATCTTTTAAACATTCTGATATTTCATTTAACGTAGATGGAAGAGATTATAAAAAAATATTTTTATTATTAAAAAAGAGTAATCTACTTAGAGACATAGCATATATCTATACTGGAACAGAATTATCAAAAACCGTAGCATATTTATCGAAGAAAATTAAAATTAATTGGCATTCAATTAAATCAGTCAAAATATGTGAAAATAAAGATTATTTTAAAAAACATTTGATTAAAAACAAACTTACTTTTCCAATGGGTATTTCTTTCAAAAATTTGAAAGGGTTTAAATTAAAAGAAAAGTCTATTCTAAAATTTAAAAGAATAATAGTAAAACCATCTGACAGTTCATCCTCAAGAGGTGTTACATTACTTAAGAATTTCAAAGATATAAAAAAAGCAATATTATTTGCGAAGAAGTTTTCATCTTCAAAAACAATCATTATAGAGGAATATATAGATGGACTTTTATTAGATATAAATGGAGTAATAAAAGATAAAAATTTCTATCCACTTGGAATTAATGATAAATATGCTAGCTCTAAGAAATACCAGGTTATAACCGGACTGAAATCTCCTACAAGTCTATCTTTATCTCAACAAACCAAACTTTATAAAGAATTTTTTAAAACTTGTAAAACTTTAGGATTGGGACCTGGTCCTGTTAAAGGTGATTATATTTTTTATAAAAATAAATTTTATATCCTTGAAATAGCTACAAGATTACATGGTCCTTTAGGATCTATTTATGCCATTCCATTAGCATATGATTTGAATCCATTTGAAGAATTATTAAAGTTTATTTTAAATAAAAAATTAAAAAAAAAAATTAAAAGAGCCAATAATAAGTTTAAAATCAAAATAACTGCAAAAGATAATAGGATTAAAAATAGAAATAATTTAATTGTTTTAGAAAAAAAAGGAATATTTAATAAGAATTTATGGAAATCGAATTATGATATACCAATATATACAGTAGAAAAAAAACTAATGAGAAAAATTAAAAAATAATTTTATTTAAAGATTTTTTGATAAAATTTTTTTCTATTACTAAAATTTATCTTTTTAGAAACTTTTTTAACTTTATTTTGGTATGAATCATAATTATCTATCATTTTATTTATTGAGTAATTAAGCTTTTTTAAATCCTCGAGTACTAATATCTTTTCTTTTTTGATATGATCAATTAATATTTTATTTTCTTTACCTCTTGGAATCATTACTATTGTAGGAACAGAGTAATAAATTGTTTCAAAAAAACTCATCCCAAAAAGTGTAAATGCCAAATAAGAATTTTTAATAAATTTTCCTAAAGTTTTTGGTTGATTTATTAAATTAATATTTTTATATCTTTTATTAATTTTTGGTTTTCTTGCATAAGGGCCAATTATCCAATTAATATTTAAATTTAAATTAAATAAATATTTAGGAAGTTTTTTTGTCAAATTATAAACATCTGAGCCACCATGAGAAATGAGAAAATTTTTTGTAAACTTTTTTTTTTTTAAATTTATTCTTCTTTGTAAAATTAATTTATCCCATCCAAAAAAAACATTTTTATTTTGGTGTTTTTTTGGGATGATTATATTTGGTATCCATATTGAGTTAACTTGAGTGTTGAATCTTAAAAAACCATCAATACAAATTAAATTGATATTTATATTAAATTTTTTAGAAAAATTTATCAATTTTGATCCATAGTATTTTTCAAAAATTTTACTTGTATTAATAATAATAATATTTGGATTAATTTTCTTAATTTTATTCAGAATATCTTGAAATGAAAAAGTAAATTTAATTATATTATTTTTTGTCTTATTTTTAGTAAATAGAATATTAGAAATCTTATACTTTTTATTAAAATAAAATTGAATTTCAGAATTAAGTATTTTTGCTCTTGAATAATGACCTAAGCCCTCTTTTTTGCCGATATCGCTAATTATTAAAATTTTTTTATTTTGAGTAGACATAATATAAAAAGCTAGCAATTGTAGACTAATAAAATTATAATATTTTAGTATAAATAAAGTAGTCTTTTACATAAATAGCTTTAAATAAAACATTTTAACAGAAAAGAATTTATAACAAAATAAAAAATGTTATCTAGAATCTATCAAATATTTTTAAAATCAAAAAATTTAAAAGTTAAAAATCTACAATCAAAAAAAACTATGATTTTGGATAAAAAAGTGATGGATCAAATTCGATTTAAAAATAGCATTACAATATGTACCAGATATACAGAGACCTACAAAATTATACTATTAAAGACAATATTAAAAAAATATTTATATTTTTTAAAAGAAGACATTTTAACAATTTATCTTGAGGAGCTAATTAAAATAACTAATCCAAAATATATAGTTTCATTCAACGATTATAACTTGTCATTTTATAGATTAAAAAATAAGTTTAAAAATATTAAATTTGTTTTTTTTGCATGTACTTTCAGATCTAATGGTACATTAGTTGATATATTAAGTAAAATTGATGAAAAATTAAAAATCGATTATATGTGTGTTTGGGGAAAGAACACAATTAAATATTACAACAAATTTTTAGTTTCAAATTTTATTGTATCAGGCTCATATAGAAATAATTTGTATAAAATTAAATTAAAAAAAGATTATTTCAAAGATAATAATTTTGTTTTTATTTCTCAATTTAGACTTTCGAAAGATTGGCAAAAAAAAAATTATTATTATTATAAAAAATTATTACCAATTATTCATGACTACTGTAAGCAAAAAAAACATAAATTATATATAATTGGATCAAAAAAAGATTCTGTTGAAAAAAAAAGTGAAATTAATTGGTATAAATATTTACTTAAAGGAAGAAATTATTATTTTTTAAACAAAGATAACTCAAAATTTTTTTCATATAATGCATCTGATAAGTTCACAAATTTTATAACTTTTTCTTCTTCATTAGGTTTTGAGTTAGCTTCAAGGAATAACAAAGTTGTTTTCTTTAATAAGCCAAAACTTACACCAAAAAAATTTGTTTACATGGAGTCATTTTTCATAAAAAAAACAGGGCCGTTTTGGACAAATAAATATAATAAGAAAGAGATACTTAGATTGATGGACTACTTAGTTAATACCGATTATAAGAAGACAATAAATAATAGAAAAAAATATATTGATCCATATTTAATTTACGATTATCAAAATCAAAACTTAAGAAAAAAACTAAAAAAAGAAAATATAAATATTTTTAATTAATGAATCCTTTAAAAAAAAAAAATAATTTATTATTAAATGAGTTAAAAAAACAAAAAGATTTGTATAAACCAACTATTTTTTGGCAAGATTTAAGTAATAAATTTATACAAATGTTTAATAAATCGGGTCTTAAAAACTTTAGAAGAAATAAACTTGCAAATAACTTTTTCGTACCACTTTACACTCAAACTAGAGAAGGAAAAATGAAAGAGATTATTTCAATAAGTAAAAAAAATACTTTTTCTAAAAGATTTAAAACAGATATAATAAAATTTGTAAGTGGAGAAAATCTTGCTTTTAAAGATTATAGCACATTTAAATCTGGAGATTTAATTAAAAAGTTACCTTATTTACAAAACTTCTCTGAAAGTAAATTTGGAAATCCTAAAGAACAATTTATTTTTGAAGGTAAATATTTTAGCAGATCATCTCTTAACTATTTAAATGGTATTGTTTTTTTAAAACAAAATACAAAAAACTTTGTTCCTAAAACAATACTAGAAATTGGAGGAGGTTTTGGTTCGCTAGCTGAAATATTAAAATTTTCTGGCATTGAAAAATTTAAATATTTAAGCATTGATTTGCCACCACTATCTGTTGTAAGTGAATACTATTTAAAAAAAATTTTTGGGCCAAATTCTATATCTGACTCTGAGAAATTATTAAAAAAATCAAAAATTAATATAAATAAATTAAAAAAAATATCTTGTTTACAGTCCTGGCAAATCGAAAACTTAAGGGGAAAAATCGATTTATTTGTTAATTTTATCTCTTTTCAAGAAATGGAGCCTAACGTGGTTGCAAACTACTTAAATTATATTTCTAAACTCAAACCAAAATATATTTTGTTACGTAATTTAAGAGAAGGTAAGCAAATAAAAAAAAAGAATAAAATTGGGGTTAAAAAACCTACGAAACTTAAAGATTATATAAATTGTTTAAAATCAAATTATAAATTGGTGGCAAGAAATACGATACCTTTTGGATATTTGACATATGATAACTTTCATTCTGAACTCTTATTATTTAAAAAAATCTAAATTATTACAGTTTTCAATAAGCTTATTAAAATTAACTTGCATTGGATTCTTAAATTTTTTAAAAATTTTTTTAACAAAAATAAGATCTTTATAAGTATCTACACTTAAACTTAAATGAGATAAATTTTTTTCATAAAATAATCTTTTGATTTTTTTTTTATAATACTTTCTTTTATTTTTATAAATACCAGTGGTTACATGTTCTTCATCATTTTTCGTAATATTTTTTTTTAACTTTAAAATTTTTCTCACAGAAAAAAACTCTAAACTTATTCCTCTTGGCAAATTATGTAATTTATGATCTATACCCATATACTCTTTAACTGACTCCAGGTATTCCTTCAATAATATATTTACTAGACTTCCGTCTGGCACAGGATTATCACTCGTAGCTCTAATTATAATATCTTCAGGATTATATGACCTTGCAATATATTGATATCTTGACAAAACATTTTTGAGCTCACCTCTAAAATAATCAATTTTATTCTTTTTTAATAAGTTAACAAGTTTGTTATCTGATTTTTGATTACTCGTAGCAACGATCACTTTATGACCTCTATTAGAAAGTCTTTTTACACATAAAATTACAAGCGGTATTCCATTTATTTTTTTCAATACTTTGTTAGGCAATCTTTTTGATGTACAGCGTGCTTGAAGTATTATACAAACTTTTTTATTCATAAATTAACGAATAATAGTACACCTAAACCGATTACTTTAATAAATAATGAAAAATAAACTTAAAATTATTGCTGAAATTTGTAGTAATCATAATAATAATATTGAAAGGTGTTATAAACTAATTGATAAAGCAAAAGACTCTGGATGTTATGGGGTTAAATTTCAATTATTTAAAATAAAAAATTTATATCATCAAGATTTTATTCAAAGAAAAAAATTAGAAAAATTAAAAAAAAGAGAGCTTGACGTAAAATTAATTCCAAAATTATCAAGATATTGCAAAACAAAAAAGATTAAATTTGGTTGTACACCATTTGATTTAGAGGCCGTTGATTATTTAGAGCCCTACGTTGATTTTTACAAAGTTTCTTCCTATGAGCTTTTATGGGAAGATCTTTTAAAAAAAGTTTTTAGTAAAAAAAAAGAAACATTAATTTCAACTGGCATGAGCAATGAAAAAGAAGTTTCTAAAGTGTTTAAAATAATTAAAAATCTTAAAAATAAATCAAAATTTACTTTCCTACATTGTGTTTCTGCGTATCCAGCAAATATTATGGAATGTAATTTAAATTCAATATTATTTTTGAAAAAAAAGTTTAACTTAGAAATTGGATGGTCGGATCACACTGTTAACCCTTTACTTATATATAAACTCTATAAAGAGTATAATTTAAAATTATTTGAGCTTCATTTTGACTTAGATGGAAAAGGCTGGGAGTTTAAAGATAGTAAACATTGTTGGTTACCATTTCAAATTAAAGAATTAGTAAATTTTATAAATAATGAAAAAGAAATAGAGGGGAAATATCACAAAAAACCTAGTTCTTCAGAGTATAAAGAAAGATTATATCGTTCTGACCCAGTAGATGGACTTCGACCAAATATAAAAATTAGAAATTCATAATAAAATTGAAATTATGCGAATTGAAATATTAAAAAAAATAAAAAAAAAAAAATTCACAGTTTCAATTATCGGATTGGGATATATAGGTTTACCCATTGCTTTATCTTTCGCAAAAAAAAATATTAAAGTAATTGGTATAGATAAGGATATAACTAAAATAAAAAAACTTAAGAACTCTATAAGTTACATTAATACAGTTGATCAAAAACTTATTAAGTCCTGCATTAAAAAAGGAAATTTATTTTTTTCAAACAATTACAATGGCATTGGATTAGTTGATGTAATAATAATTTGTGTACCCACACCTATCAAAAAAAATAGAAAACCGAATATGGAATATGTCCAAGAGGCTGTAAAAAAAATATCGAACAAAATAAAAAAAGGCCAAATAATTATTCTTGAATGTACGACTTATCCTGGCACATCTGAAAAGTATTTCTTACCAATATTTAATAAAAAAAAATTTACTGTTGGTAAGAATATCTTTTTAGGATATTCCCCTGAAAGAGAAGATCCAGGAAATAAAAAATACTCTGTTTTAAAAGGAAATATAAACAAGATTGTTAGTGGTTACTCCAGAAACTGTTTAACCATGGTCAACGAAGTTTATAAATTCATTACAAAAAAAACTTATAAAGTAAGCAATATTAAAACTGCTGAATTTACAAAATTACTTGAAAACATTTACAGATCTGTAAATATTGGCTTAGTAAATGAATTAAATCACCTTTGTGTTAAACTTGGAATTAATATTTACGAGTCGATAGAAGCTGCTAAATCAAAACCTTTTGGGTATCAAGCTTTTTATCCTGGACCTGGGGTTGGCGGTCATTGCATACCAGTTGACCCATATTATTTGTCGTGGATAGCAGAAAAAAAAGGCATTAAAACTGATTTTATTAAATTGGCAGGCAATATTAATAGAAAAAGACCTTTAGAGGTTTCTAATTATATAAAAAAACAAAAGGTTCATAAAATTTTATTATTAGGATTGTCTTATAAAGATAATTCTGATGATTTAAGGGATGCGCCTTCTATAAAAATATACAATAATTTAAAAAAAACAAAAAAAATATTCGTTTGTGATCCATGTGTGGATAAAGAAGCGATTAGAAAAAATTTTAAAAAGGCTACCGTGAAAGATTTAAAAAATTTAAATAAAAACTTTTTATCTAATATAGATTTATTGGTTATATTAAATAAACATAAAGAAATTAATTATAAATTAATTAAATCTCAATCTAAATTAATTTTAGATTGTAAAAATGTATTTAAAAAAAAATATGAAAATGTGTTAAAAGTGTAAAAAAATGAAAATTTTATTGATAGGTAGTTCAGGTTTAATTGGAAGTGCATTAACTGAAAAAATAGATAAAAAGAAATTTAAATTGATTTGTTATGATATCAAAAAACCAAAAAATGTCTCAAATATTTTTTTTATTAAGGGATCAGTTGAAGATTTGAAAGAATTGTATAAAAAAACTAAAAGTATTAAAATTGATATTGTAATTCATCTTGCAGCTTTTTTAGGAGTAAAAAATACTGAAAAAGATAAATTAAAATGTCTAGATATTAATATTTTAGGAACTAAAAATGTTTTAGATTTCTGTCTTAAAAGAAAAGTAAAAAAAATAATTTTTTCTTCTTCCTCAGAAGTTTATGGAGAGGGTGGTAGGATCTTTTTAAAAGAGGAATCTTTTTTGAAACCCAAATCAGTGTATGGAATAACAAAAGTTGTTAATGAGGAATATATTAAGGCATACTGCAAAAAAACTAAATTGAATTATAATATATGTAGATTTTTTAATATTTATGGAACAAATCAGAGAAATGATTTTGTAATTCCTAATTTTATAAACAAAATTAAAAAGAATCAGGCAATAAAAATTTATGGTAAAGGTGATCAAATTAGATCTTTTTGTTATGTAGATGATGCAGTAGATGCTTTATTAAAGTTGATATTTAATAAAAATAAAAACACAACTTATAATATTGGAAATAATAAAGAACCAATTAAAATGATCAACTTAGCTAAATTAATTTTTAGATTAACGAATAAAAAAATAAACATAAAAAAAATTGACTTTTTAAAAAGTGATAGAAGTGCAAAAAGAGAGATTTATGAGAGAAAACCAGATATCTCAAAAGCGATAAAAGAGATCAATTACATGCCTAAAATTAAATTAGTTGATGGTATTAGAAAAATTTTAAATGAAACAAACATATAGTTTATTTCATATAAACACGTCATTTTCGTCAATCGAACGAAAAAATTTGAAAAATGTTATTTCCGAGTGTTATTGGCCATTATTGAATTTAGTAGAAAAAAATGATTATAAAATTTCTATAGAGGCCAGTGGAAAAAGCTTAGAAGATATCAATAAAATTGACTTAAAATGGATTAAAAAATTAAAAGAATTAATCAAAAATAAAAAATGTGAGTTCATAGGTTCAGGATATTCGCAAATAATAGGTCCTGGTGTCCCTTATGAAATAAATTATAAAAATCTAGTATATGGAAATGAGGTATATACCAAATTATTAAATTATAATCCGAAGATAGCACTAATTAATGAGCAAGCTTTCTCCAATTCTTTAATTGGAATTTATAATAAATTTTTCAAGGCAATTATAATTGATCATCTAAATCACCCAAATTTTAATTCGGATAATCAAGAACCTCAAATTTTGACAGATGATAAAGGAAACTCAATTTCAGTAATTTGGTCAAATTCTATCTCTTTTCAACGTTTCCAAAGATATATCTTTGGTGATATTAATTTAAATGATTATTTAGAATATTTAAAAAATTATAAAAAAAAATTTTTTTGCATATATTCTAGTGATGTAGAAATTTTTGACTTTAGACCTAAAGGATCAAAATCAGAAAGACCTTTGAAGAATGGAGAATGGGCAAAAATAGATAAATTATTTAAAGTTTTTAAAAAAGATAAAAAAAATCAATTTGTTTTTGTTCATGACATGCTCAAGAAGGTTAATACAAAAAAAAAGGTAAATTTAACCTCAATTATAAACCCAACGATTGTTAAAAAACAAAGAAAATACAATATTAATAGATGGCTTCTTGCAGGAAAAAATAATCTAGAATTGAACACACTTTGTATTAGAGCGTACAATACAATAAAGGATCTAAAAAATTCAAAAAAAAAATTCACAAAATTATGTGAACTTTGGGGTAGTGATTTTAGAACATTTCCAACAATTAAAAAATTAAATTATTTTTATAAAAATATTAATAAACTAATTAAAAATAAAAAAATAAAAAAACAAAAAAATTTTTTTGAGGAATTAAAAATATCATTAAAAAAAATTAAAAATCTTCATGAGGATGATAATTATATTTACTATAAAAATAATAACTATTCTATAATTTTGAATAAAAAAAAAGGGTTAACCATTGATACCTTTATTGATAATTCAGTAAATAAGTTAAAATTGTTTGGAACAGTTAAACAAGGGATTTTAAATAACTCATTATTTGAAAGTGATTATTTTTCAACACATTATACAAATTTAAATAAATCAAACCTAAAAAGATACTCAGGATTGGCAGAAAATAAAATTAAATTTTTTTATAAGAAAGACTTTTTAATATTTAGGACTTCACAAAAAATTAATAAACAAGGTAAATGTGATAAAGAAATCATTTTGAATACAAAAAAATCTGAATTGATAATAAACTTTAAGTTTAAAAATTTAATATCTAGCTATACTAGGCTCAATTTTGTGACCCTAAATCCTCATAATTTTGACAAAAAAAAAGTTTTTATTGCCTCAAATTTAGGTGGAAAAGAAAAAGAAAAGTTTGATTTGATAGATAAAAATTTTAATCATGGATCATTTGTTGAAAATGTTGGAAGTTTAGTAACAACCAATAATTCTGTTCCATCATCAAAAGGCGAAATTATCATTGGAGATAACAAAAAAGAATTACATTTCTCTATAAATCAAAATTTATCTTTTTTAATTCCCATGATTGAATATGAAAAAAGGAAAAATTCTTATTTAATGCGTATATTTTTTTCAGCAAAAGAAAGCGATGAAACAAACTCAGAAGTTTTTTTTAAAAATTTAAATGCGAGTATAAAAATTAATGTAAAAAATAAGATATGAAAAAAAAAATTCAATTTGCATCCCCCTTAATTAATTTTAAGGAAAAAAAAGAAGTTCTAAAAGTACTAAGTAGTGGAATTTATTCTCAGGGATCACAATGCAAAAAATTTGAACAAAATTTTAAAAGATTCACAAATGCTAAATTTGCATGCACAGTAAATTCTTGTACCAGTGGTATGCATTTATTTTATTCATGTATAGGACTTAAAAAAGGAGATGAAGTAATAGTTCCAGCACAAACTCATGTTGCAACTGCTCATGCTGTCGAACTTACTGGTGCTAAACCAATTTTTATTGACTGTAATTTAGATGATGGAAATATTGATTTAGACAAGATTGAAAATAAAATTAATAAAAAAACTAAAGCAATTTGTATTGTTCATTTTCTTGGCTTTCCTTTAGAGATGAATAAATTATTAAAAATCACAAAAAAATATAGAATTTATTTACTAGAAGATTGCGCTCTTTCATTAGGTGCTAAATTTCAAAAAACTCATACTGGTTTATGGGGTGATGCAGGAGTTTTTTCTTTCTATCCCACTAAACAAATTACTTCAGGTGAGGGAGGTATGATAATAACTAACAATAAAAAACTTTTCGAAAAAATTAATTTAAGAAAATCACTTGGTGTTCAACAATCGTTTTTAGAAAGAAAAATACCAGGTATATATGATACTAAAGATGTAGGTTTTAATTACAGAATGAGTGAGATCCATGCAGCTATAGGAGTCCAACAATTAAAAAAATTTCCTAGTTTTTTAAGTAAACGGAAAAAGAATTTTTTTTATTTAAAAAAGAAAATGAAAAATTTTAAAAATGTTAAAATTTTATTTTCAAAAAAAATCAATTCTTCCAACGCTTATTACTGTATGAATATTTTACTTTTAAATAAAAATATCAATCAAAGAAATGCTATTATTTTAAAATTGACCAAACATAGAATTGGAGTAAGTGTAAATTATCCTCAGCCCGTCCCTAGAATGAAATATTATAAAACTAAATACGGATATAATAAAAATTCTTTTAAAAATGCAGAGGCGATAAGTGATAAATCAATTTCATTGCCATTAGGTCCTCATTTGAAAATTAGAGACTTAGATTATATTGTTAATATTCTAGCAAAAGTACTTAATTAAATTAAAATGTCAGTATTTAAGATAATAAATTTACTAGATAAAAAACAAACGTTATTCTTCATATTATTTTTTATTTTATCTCTTATTTCAATGATTTTTGAAACAATAAGTATAGGTTTATTAATTCCATTTGTATCAACAGTCATCTCTGACACAAAGTCCGAAAACTTTTTTAAAATTTTTAGATATTTTGAATTAGAAAATAAAAATAAAGAGGAGATTTTGTTTTTTATTGCAATACTGATACTAATAGTTCAAAGTTTTAAGAGTTTTTTTTTAACAATACATTCTTTCATAGAACAAAAATTTTTAACGAATATTAGAGCTGAAATCTCGAATAAATTATTTCAAATATATCTTAATAAACCTTTAGTTTATTATTTAAACAACAATTCTTCAGAGTTCATCAGAAATATACAAGATTCAGATGTATTAAGGATGCTTTTTAGAAATATTATTCAGCTCATAAAAGAATTAATATTGTTCATAGGATTATCCATACTTGTAATCTTTTTTGAACCTACAGGGTCTGGTTTTGTTATAGTTGGATTACTTATAATAGGTTATTTGTTTACAAAGTATATAAATAAAAAAGCGCGAGCATGGGGCAAATTAAGACAAAAAAATATAGGATTTTCTATAAAAACTAATCAAGAGGCATTTAAATTAATTAAGGAAATTAAGATCTATAAAAAAATAGACTTTTTTGTAAAAAAATTCTCAAAATTAAATAATAATATTCGGTACTCTGAATTAAGACAAAATTTTTTTAATTCCTTGCCAAGACTATGGTTAGAATGGTTATTAATTTTTATTTTTTCCTCTTTAGTTTTTTATTATATTTTAAATAATAATAGTGTTGAAGATATTTTACTATCATTAGTAATTTTTGCTGCGGTCGGAATAAAACTTATACCTTCGCTTTCAAAACTTATTAATTCAATTCAAATTTTAAGTTATTACAATTCTATAGTTGATACAATATCCCGGTTATTTTTATTACAAAAAAATAAACCTAATATAAAAAAAATAAATTATGGTACAAAAATTAAAGATATAAAAATAAAAAACTTATCTTTTTATTATAATAATAAAAACCAGGTTATTTTAAATAAAATAAATTTTAAGTTTAAAAAAAATATGATTTATGGGATCACGGGCATTAGTGGCTCAGGTAAAACAACTTTAATAAATATTATCTTAGGTTTGTTAAAACCAACTAGTGGTGGGATTTATATCAATGACAATATAAATATTTTTGATCAAATTGAATTTTGGCACAAAAACATTGGTTATGTGCAACAAAACTATTCTTTAATAGATGACACAATTAAAAACAATATTGTATTTGGTCAAAATAATCATGAGATAGAGAAAAAAAATTTTAAGTATGCTATTAAAAACTCAAAGGTTTTTGAGTTTGCAAAGTCAAAACAAAATACTCATAATGAAAAAATTGGTGAAGATGGAAGTAATATTTCAGGAGGTCAAAAACAAAGGGTTGCTCTAGCTCGTGCATTATATAATAGGCCTAATATTTTAATTTTGGATGAATTTACCAGTTCTTTAGATCACAATTTAGAAAAACAAATAATGCTAGAAATAAAGAAATTAAAAAAAGATAAGTTTATCTTTATTGTATCTCATAAAACCTCTACTTTAGAAGTTTGTGATAGAATACTGAAGGTTGAAAGAAAAAAAATTAAAGTTATAAAATAATAAATGAAAATAAAAAAAAGTTCTTTTTTAATCACAGGTGCAGCAGGTTTTATTGGTTTCCACTTGATAAATAAAATTACATCTTTGGGTCACAAAGTTGTGGGTATTGATGATTTAAATCCTAATTATGACAAAAAGATAAAAAAAGACAGAATTAATTTTCTTAAAAATAAAATTAAAAATAAAAACTTATTTTTTTTTATTAAATGCAACATAGCAAATAAAAATAATTTAAAGAAAATTACTAATTATAAATTTGACTACGTTATTCATTTAGCAGCACAAGCGGGAGTACGTTATTCGCTGCTTAATCCAGAAAAAGTCTTTAATAGTAATATTCAAGGATTTTACAATATACTTGAATTGGTAAAAAAAAATAATGCAAAGCATTTGATCTATGCAAGTTCTAGCAGTGTTTATGGAGGTAATACTAAATTACCTTTTAGTGAAAGTGACAAAGTAGATAGTCCTCTAAATTTATACGCTGCGTCTAAAAAATGTAATGAATTATTGGCATATTCTTTTAGTCATATAAATAAAATTAGAACAACTGGTCTAAGATTTTTTTCAGTTTATGGTCCTTGGGGAAGACCAGATATGGCATATTATTCCTTTTCAAAAAAAATTGTTAAAAATCAAAAAATAGATGTTTTCAATGGTGGAAAGCATAAAAGAGATTTTACTTATATAGACGAAATTATTTCATCTATTATACAAATTGTTAATTCTAAGAAGTTAAAAAACAGTAAGAACTTTCATAACATATTTAATATTGGTACCAATAAAAAGATTAAACTTATGCAACTAATTCATTATTTAGAATTTTTTTTAAAAAAGAAAGCAAAGATAAACTTTACTAAGCGACAAGAAGCAGACATGTTGGAAACTCATGCTGATATTCGATGGTTAAAAAAATTAAATATTAAAACAAAAAATACTAAATTCGTTAATGGTATAGGAAAATTTGTAGATTGGTTCAAAGAATATCATAAAAATGATTTTAACCTCTAAATGAAAAAAAAGATCATTTTTATTAAAGATTACTTAATTTCTGATAAGTTTAAGTTCAAGTCAAATAATCAAATATTAACTAAACTTTTTAAATAAAATGAAAATTAAACTTGGAAAAAAAATTATTTCAAATAACTCCAAGACTTATTTTATTGCAGATATTGCGGCAAATCATGATGGTAAAATTTCTAGGGCTAAAAAACTTATTCGTTTATGTGCTAAAGCAGGAGCAAATGCTGCTAAATTTCAACATTTCAAAGCAGAAACAATAGTTAGCGATGCTGGGTTTAGGTCTTTGGGTAAAATTGCTCACCAAAAAAAATGGAAAAAAAGTGTCTTTGAAATTTATAAAGAGGCAAGCATCAATCCAAGTTGGAGTGTAATTTTAAAAAAAGAATGTATAAAAAACAGGATTGATTATATGACAGCACCTTATGACCTCGATTATGTTGATGAAGTAAAAAAGGATATTGTTGCATACAAAATAGGATCTGGAGACATCACTTGGAAAAAAATTATCAAAAAAATTTCAAAGAAAAAAAAACCTGTGATAATTGCCACAGGAGCGTCGTCCCTTAAAGATGTAAATAGAGCAATAAAAACTATATTAAAATTAAATCCTATAAAGCCTGTCTTAATGCAATGTAATACAAATTATAACAATTCAAAAGAAAATTTAAATTATTTAAATTTAAATGTACTCAATCAATATAAAAAAATTTTTAAGGATAAAGTAATTCTAGGTTTGAGTGATCATACACACGGTCATGTAAGTGTTTTGGCAGCTGTAGCATTGGGAGCTAGAGTAGTTGAAAAACATTTTACAGATTCAAATTCAAGATTTGGTCCAGACCATAAGTTTTCAATGAACCCAGTTAGTTGGGCTAAGATGGTCAATGATGTTAGAATTTTAGAAAGTGCTTTAGGGGATGGAAAGAAAAAAATTGAAAACAATGAAAAACAATCAGTTATTGTTCAAAGAAGAGGTGCCTGGTTAAATAGAAAAGTAAAAAAAGGAGATATTTTGAAGGAAGATATGATAGACTATCTTAGACCTTGTCCAAATAATTCAATAGATATATTTGAAATTCATAAATATTTAGGAAAAAAATTTATCAAATCTTGTGAAAAAAATACTTTAATTACTGTTAAATGTTTGAGGAAATAATAATCATCCCATCTTTTAATGAACTATATTCATTAAAAAAAATATTAAAAAAGTTATCAAAAAAGTATAAATTAATTGTTATTGATGATGGGTCAAAAGACTCAACATCTAAAATGTTAAATGCTTTTAAAATCGAGTCAATTACAAATAAAAAAAATATAGGTTATGAAAAATCTTTGATTAAAGCTTTTAATTATACTATTGAAAAATATCCAAATACAAAAAATATAATTACTTTTGATGCTGACGGTGAACATAAGACATCAGACTTAAATAAAATAATAATGTTTAGTAAAATAAGAAAACCAGCTCTTTTAATTTGCAACAGACAGAACATCCAAAGATTTTCTGAAAAAATAATTAATTATTTTTTTAAGATTAAGTTTAATGTGGAAGACCCTTTATCAGGCCTAAAAGTTTATAATATTAAAATATTAAAAAAATATTTAAATAAAATAAAATCTGATCATTTTTTAGTAAATTTAGCAAAAAACATATGTACTCATAAACATAAAGTCTTAAATTATCCTATAAAATGTAACATCGTTAAAAATAGGCAACCTAGAGTTGGAAATTATTTTTTATCAAATATAAAAATTTTGAAAATCCTGTTAATAATTTGAATTATGAATTCTAATAAATATTATAATTTTGCTAAAAATGAGTTATTTCCAATTTGCAGAAGTATTACAGGTAAAGGAACAGAACAAACTTTAAAAAAGATTCAAAGATTTTTTCCAAAACTTAAAATTTATAAAATTAAATCAGGCACAAAAATATTTGATTGGAAAATACCAGAGGAGTGGAATATAAAAAATGCTTACGTAATTGATAAATATCAAAATAAGATTATTGATTTTAAAAAAAATAATTTACATATAGTTGGATATTCAAAAATAAAGTTAATAGCTGAAAAAAAATTAAAAACATTGAAAAAAATATCTAAAATGAAAATATTAATACATCGCTTTCCAGCAATTTATTCTAGACAATCAATTAACTTATTTAATCGAGAACCATTATCCTTAAATGGTTATTTAGAAAAAAATAGTAATTTATTAAAACATATTGTAAACAAAAACTAACCCTAAAGTATGTTTAAAATTATTCATTCAAATGATATCCAATCTAAATACTAACTCACATATTTTTTTTAATAAAAATAGTAAAATCAAAAACTATCTGGCTGCGATCGCTATTGGATCAAAACATTTTAAAGATTGGAAAAAATATTCTTATCCTTCTTGGAAAGCTTATTGTAAAAAAAATAACTTAGGTATTATTATTATTAAAAAAGATTTAATTAATAAAAAAAGTTTTTTTTGGAAGAAACCAACTTGGCAAAGACTACTTATTGGGCAATATATTAGAGAAAATAATATAAATATTTCTAACATTTGCGTATTAGATACAGATATATTCATAAATAACTTGTCACCAAATATTTTTAAAGTCTCTAACTTAAATAAAATTTCAGTTGTCCATTTACACAAAAATCTTCCTCATTCTCAATCAGATTATAAGCTCAGAGAAAGATTAGTTTATTTGCGACGTTATTTTTTAAATTATTCTTATCCTTTAAGAAGT
>Ga0209223_10001362_pt1 | contig 26889 bp, 25 predicted proteins | sample COG_06_FD_184750 | JGI IMG/M metagenome (GOLD analysis project Ga0209223, IMG submission 184750) | Pelagic Microbial community sample from North Sea - COGITO 998_met_06 (SPAdes) (version 2) | ecosystem: Environmental > Aquatic > Marine > Neritic zone/Coastal water | place: Helgoland, sampling...
GATAAAACATTAATTTCGTGTGGAATGTACGAGTTAAGTATTGTATATCACGGTGGAATTACTGAGGGCCTGTAGCTCAGTTGGTTAGAGCAGTACACTCATAATGTATTGGTCCCCAGTTCATGTTTTGCTTGATCCACGAAAAATTGTACTAGTAATATTTAAAAAATATTGTACTAGTAATATTTAAAAAATATAGTGTTTAATCAAATGAGCAAAATTAAATCTTTCTATCATTTATACTTTCATAATGTAAAAAATATTTTTTATAATAAGTATTTTTTTTACATTGCGAATGTATATTTTTATGTTTTTATCATAATCTCATTTTTTACCAATCAAATAAATCTTTTTGAATTTGGTTTTTTTTTAATTTTGCTAATTTACTTTTTTTTTATTAACATAAGAAATAAATCTGAATTAACCAATAAGCCTTTTAGGCAAGGTTCTCCAATGAAGTTTATTTCAATTTTAATGCAAGATAAAATAATTTCAGGAGCAGAAATAGGGGTTTATAAAGGTGATCATAGTGAATATATACTTAATAACCAGTATTTCAAAGATTCTAATGTAAAAATAAAAAAATTAAGTTTAATAGACCCCTTTTCTGAATATTCAGACTCAAATGGAAATGTTTTTTTTGCAGGAGAAGAAGGCGATAAATTCTACGAAAGAGTTAAAAAACGTTTTGAGGGATATAAAAATGCCGAATTAATAAGAAAAACATCAATGGAAGCTACTAAAGATTTTTATGATGAATCTTTGGATTTTGTATATATTGATGGAGATCACAATTATGCTTCATTTAAAAAAGATTTAGAACAATGGTTTCAAAAAATTAAAAAGCATGGAGTTTTATGTGGAGATGATTATGGGATACCATTCTCAGAGGGTATTATTCAAGGATTAAATGAATTTAGTTTTGAAAAAAAAATTCAATTTCATCATGTTCACAATAGTTCTCAATGGTTTTTAATTAAATCTTAAAACTTTTTTAATCAATAACTAGAAATAAGTGTATTTATATTGAAAATAATCAAAATGAAATATTGAAAAATGATTACTGATATTGCCCTTAAACCTTGAATATTTTGAAATTTATTGTTAGCCATAAATTATTAGATATAGCATATTCAAAAATAAATAAAATTTATTTACGAAACAGTACATTAATGTTACTTAATCTTTCATGAGATTAAATCTTGGTGCAGGACCAAACTGGAAAAATGAAGGATGGCACATACTTGATCATAAAGTTGAAAAAAATGATGGATATAAAATAAAAGGAAATTTAAATAATATTAGTTTAAGTAATAACAGTTGTGATTTAATATTCATAAGCCATACATTAGAACATATACCTCATATTCAAATTCAAAATGTACTAACTGAAATTAACAGAATTATGAAAGTTGGCTCTACAATAAGAATTTTAGTGCCAAATTTGTTTAAAATTGCAAAAGCCTATGTGGAAAAAGACAAAAATTTTTTTAAGAAAGCTCTTAAAGAGGATCATTCTATTAGAAAAGATTTAGGTTTAGGGGGGATGTTTATGAACTTCATTGTTAGCCCAGGACAAGACACAATATTGATTAATAGAGATGTAAATCAATTTATTTCTGGATATGCACATTTATATTCTTACGATTTTAGAATGATGAAGATCCTTTTAAACAAATGTGGCTTTAATAGCGTCCAAGAAAAAAATTTTTGTAATAGTAAAATTAAAGACTTTAATGTTCCCTGTCATATATTGGGAAAAAAACCTGTTTATAAAAACTTAAATAATGAATTTTATAAAAAAAATAAATTAATTCATAAATATAAAAATGGAAAATATGAGATCAATTTTAAATTCACAGGTTTTGATAAAGATCCACTAACGTCATTGATAATAGAGGCAAAAAAAATAAAATACATTAAGATTAATAAAAAAAATAATATAAATCTTTCAAAAGAAAACTATAATAATTATGCTTATTCTTTATTATTTAATAGCAAAGTTAAATCATCACTTAAAAGAAAAAAAATTAAATTTAACAATCTTACAAAATTTATTTAAATATAAATAGAAAATCAAAATAACTATTATTTGTATTTTTTCTAAAATATAGTTTTATCTGTGAAAATAAGTATGAAAGTATAATAGTAGTTTTTGAACCAACTATTTTTGAAAGTTTTATTTCTTCTATAGAAAAAATATGTTTAAACTTTTTATTAGAATTTTTGGTTACAATATCAGATAGTTTATTTGAAATTATTGAAACAGGTTTTTTTTTATAAGGAAAAGAAAAAAACTTTTTTAAAGAATGGTCTAGTTTTCTATTCATTTTAAATTTAGCTTTTTTAGTTAATCTTAATAATTCCTCTAAGCTTGATGGTTTAAAGGAATTTATTTCTGGAAATTGATTATAACTAAATGTTTTATACGCGTTAAAATAAAACTCATTTGGAATAAGCTTTGAAAGACTAATATGTGGTTTTCCATATATATAACTGTCAACATTTATAAAGCTTACAGATGAAATTATTAGATCTTGTTTTGTTATCCAATCTCTGGTGCTTAATTTTTTTTTACTAATTTTAATATTTTTATTTTCTAAAAATTTAAAATTTGACTCACTATCAACCACATGTGTTCTGATATCTATTTGATAATTTTTTGATAATTTGTTTATTAGATCAAAAATTAAACAAAAATAGTACTGATCAAAATTCATTTGCTTTAATCTCCAGTAATTTTCCTTTAAATCAAATTTTTCATTAACTTGATATAAATTTTTTAAATAATTTCTATTTTTGTATCTTCTCAAAATATATTCATTAGTTAAAGCTATACCAATTTTATTAATCCTTTTATTTTTTGGTTTGATAAAAGTCCAATTATTATAATATAAATGTCCTGAACTAGTTATTTGGTAATTTTTAAGTTTTGTTTTTTTTAATAAAAATTTTTTTGTAAACTCACTTTGAGAAAAAATATAATCCATCTTATTTATTACATTTCTAATTTTGTTACTTTTTACTAATCCTAAATATTGAACTTCTAAAAATTTTTCAACAAACGCGCAATGTTCTGTTGGTATCAAGATTTTTTTTGTATTATCACCAAGTACATTTATTGTATTAGCTAGATATCCATTACAATGAGGAAACGTAATTATTATAGGTTTATAATAGTTATATGCTTTTATTACGCAGTGTTTATTTATTATTTCAGCTTTAATGTTTTTAATTTTTAAAGCTGCTTTTAGTTGTTTAAGAGATTCTAGCTCTCTCTTTTTATGATCACATATTAAAAGAATCACTACAATATTAAGCTTCGTATTTTAATTTACTTCTTTGTGGAATTTCACAATTCAATATTTGCTTTTTTTTATATTTTAAAGCATGATTTAAAAGTTCCAGATCTCTGGCAACTCTTCTTGCACCATCTGGCTCTAATGATGCGGCATGATCTGTTCCTTTTAAAGTTCTGTCTAAAGTAAAATGTCTCTCAACCCATGAGGCACCCAATGTAGCTGCTGCGATATCTGAAGAAATTCCTTGGTGATGTCCAGAAAAACCTATTGCTTTTATATCCTTTAAATATTTTTTTTTAAGCCTGGTAATTTCAAGCAAGCAAACATCATCTTGTTTTACTGGATAGTCAGATGTGCACGCATAAAGAATAAGTTTTTTTAATTTTTTATATTTTTTTGCTAGTGTATAAATTTTATTTTCTTCCTTTATCGTTGTCATACCTAAAGAAATATGACTATACCCTTTGAAGTTTTTAAATAAATATTTTAACAAATCAAAATTGTTATTACACGCAGAGGGTATTTTTATATGATTCATTTTTAAACTTATAAGCTGCTTAAGAGATGTTATATCCCAAGCTGAACACATATATTCAATTTTTTTAGATTTACAGTATTTTTGGATTTTTTTGTGTTCAGAAATATTAAATTCTAGTTTTTCTCTATGTAAACCATAAGTTTTTCCAAAAGAGTTTTCGGGAACTGGATGTGGTTTGTTATATCTTTCTTCGCCCAGTAGCTCTATTGGATTTCTTTTTTGAAATTTCACAAATTTTACACCACAAAAATTAACTAATGTATCGATCATCTTAAAGGCAAATTTTAAATTACCTTGATGGTTGCAGCCAATCTCAGCAACAAATTTGAATAAATGTTGATTATTTTTCATTTAATATTGTATATTTAATTATCTTAAATGAAATTAAATAACAAGGATATTCAGAATTACAACAAAAATGGAGTAATAGTCCTAAAAAAAGTTTTTAAAGAAGATGAGATAAGTTATCTTCAAAAACGAATTGAGCTTTATATTAAAAAATTTCAATTTAAACTAAAGGGAAAAAATATTAATTTCATAAAAAATAAAATTAATTCTATCCACAAATTTAGGGACCCTTTCTTCAAAAAATTTTCAAATCAAAAAAAAGTTAAAGAAATAGGTGATTATTTATTAAAATCTACTTGCAAGGTTAAGCATTTCGAATATTTTGCAAAACCAGCATTAGTTGGAATGGCAAGCCCTATGCACCAAGATAATTATTATTGGAACTTAATAAACCCAAATGCACTAACTATTTGGATAGCAATTGACTCTGCAAACAAAAAAAATGGCTCTGTAGATTATCTATTAAAATCACATAAGAAATTATATAAACATGAAGATTCTTTTATGCCAGGTAGTTCTCAAAAACTAACAGATATAAAAAAAATAAAAAAAAAATTTAGGATGAAATCTTTCAATCTTAAGCCTGGAGATTGCTTAATACATCATAGTCAAATAGTTCATGGTAGTAAAAAAAACATATCCAAATTCAATAGAAGAGGCTTTACTATCCAGCTAATGCCTACCTCATCTAAGATAGATAAAAAAAAATTTAATCAATATCAAAAATCTCTATCTAAACAAATAAAATTGAGAAATAATTTACAAAATTAAGCTAGAAATTTTTAAAGCAACTTTGGTGTAAAGTTTTTCACTTTTCTTCAAAAGTATAGGTATCGCAATATATTCATCTAAGATCTTTTTTGATGCTGTCGTATTTTTAAGTTGTTTTTTGCTTACTGCATGTTTCCAATAAAATGCAAAATGCCACTTAATTGCATCAGGTAAATTTTTTGTCCCTATGCCAGTTTTATTCAAATAATTTACAATTTCATTTTTTTTATTTTTTTTTACTTTAAATAAAAAAGTATCGTGGCTTGGTGATGATTCAGGATAAATTTTTCTTACATAAGCTTTTTTGGATAGATGATAATTTAATATATTAAATCTTTTTTTATTCTCTCGTAATATAAAATTTAATTTTTTTAATTGAGCCAATCCTACTGCTGCCTGCAGTTCAGTCATTCTATAATTAAAACCAGCCATAGCAGCTTTATCATTTCCTCTCGGGAGATGTTTTAGCAGCATATGTCCATGATCATGGTATTGCTTAAAGAAGGAATATTTTTTTTTGTTGTTTGTTAAAATACATCCACCTTCTCCTGTAGTGATATTTTTTCCAAAATCAAAACTAAAAACACCAATATCAGCTATTGTTCCTAAATATTTTTTTTTATAAGTTGCTCCAATAGCTTCACAGTTATCTTCTATAAGTGCAATTTTTTTTTTTTTACAAAATGATACAATTTTATCAATTTCTCCAGCGTAACCCAACATATGAACTAAAATGATAGCTTTTGTTTTTTTGGTTACTAACTTTTTTAAATGATTTAAATCAAGGTTCAAATCATCATTTATCCCAGTAATTATGGGTTTTGCACCACAATCTACTATTGCTTCTATTGTTGCAATAAAGTTAAAGCCTTGGGTAATTACTTCATCATTATGTTTTACACCTATTGATTTCAAGGCTATTTTTATAGCTGCAGTTCCTGAGCTAACACATTGAACATATTTTGATTTAAAAACTTTGCATAATTCATTTTCAAATTTTCTGACTCTAAAAATATTTTTTCTCAATTTATCAAATCCATGAGCAAAAAGAACACCATTACTTTTTAAAAAAATTTTCTTTACTTCATTTAATTCTTTTTTATCTATTATTTCAAATCCGGGCACTAATTTCTCAATTTCATTGTATTTAATTTTTGTGACATTTCAAAAGTAAATGCATTATCAATATCAATAAAATTAATTTTATCAACTTCATATGCAAAAGATTTTTTGTTAAACAATTGTTTATACTTAAAAAAAAATTTTTTTGTAAAAAAGAATAGTGAACCAGTAATAAAATAGTATTTGTTAAAATAATTTTGTCTATTAGTTATTCTTTTTTTGACAAGGTATTTCCATCCAAGATTTTTATCTAGAATTATTTCATTTGGATGTTCTAAAACCTTAGTAACATGAAATAAAGATTTTGTTTTATTCTTTTTAATAAAATTTAGGGTTTGTAGAATTTCTTTCTTTTTAAGCATTGGTGAGGTAACCTGAAGCATAAGGATATTTTCAGGACAATATTCTTTTTTAAAACTCAATAAAAAGTCATTAATCAAATCTTGAATTTTAGAATTTGTTCGAGAATATTTTTTTTTTCTAATAAAGGATTTATCAATTTTTTTATTTTCAATAATTTTTTTTTTATAAGAATTTGAATCTGTCAAAATATATATCTTATTTATTTCTTTAATAGGAATTAATTTTTTCAATGTAAAATTGGTTAAATTATTATTATTGCTGAAATTTAACATATTTTTATTTTTTAAGCCTTTTGAGTTAGATCTTAAGGGAATTATAACACTAAATTTCATTAATTATATTTAAGTAGTAGTTAAAAGTTATTATATACTTGGCCAGTTCTATTTGCTAATAAATTATATCTTGCTTAAATTAAATCAATAAATAAATGAAAAGATGAACAAATTTTTTAATCTCATTGATAAAAAATTCAAAAAAAGAATTGTTTTATATATTTTTTTATTAATTTTTCAAATTGCACTTGAGTCTGTGAGTATTGCTTTAATACCACTTTTTATAAGTTTTATTGCTAATTCTGATTTAATTCTAAATATACCATTAGAAAGTCTCAGAGTTTTGCTTCAATCATTAACACAAAAAGAATTAATTTATTATTTGGTTGTTGGTTTGATGATTTTGTTTATTTGTAAAGCAACTTATTCAATTTATTTAATTCATTTTCAAAGTAAATTAATAGCTGAAATAAATTTTAATCTTAAAGATTTCTTTTTCAGAAATTATTTAATGAGTCCTTACGAATTCATTAATAGTTACAATACTTCAGATATATTGCGAAACCTAGATGATACAACTTCTCGTTACACATCAAACTTTTTTTTAATAATAAATTTCTTCAAAGACTTAATTATGACTTTAATGATATTTTTAATTTTGATTTTTGTTGATTTTTTCTCTGCAACAATCTCCCTCTTAATACTTATTCTCATTTCATTTTTTTATTTAATGTTTTGGAAAAAGAAACTGGAACAGATTGGAAAGATTCAAATAAGTTCAAAAAGAAATATGTTTAAGTGGATTATACAATCATTAAGTATGATTAAAGAAATTATAATTACAAATAAAACTGCCAGAGCTGTTGATGAATATTTGAAAAATGTTTTTTTATTTGAACAATCCAAAAAAAAAATGCAAATTATTCAGAGCATCCCTTCGGCCTTTTTTGAATTACTAATAGTTATTCTTATATTAATCTCTATATTATTTGTAACATCAGCAGAAATTGAAAATCCAATACCAATTTTGTCCTTATACACAATAGCAGCAATAAGATTGCTACCAATATTTTCTAGATTTAGTAGCTACATGGCAAGTATTCATTCTATATTACCTGCAATCAAATTACTTCAAAGTGAGTTTATGAAACTTGATATAATTGATAATGAAAAAGAAATTTTAAATAAGAAAAAAGATAAAAATCAAGACGATAGAATTAATTTTACAAATAATATTTTAATAAAAGATTTATCTTTTCGATATAAGGATAGTGATAAACTTATCCTTAATAAAATTAATTTAAAAATTAATAAAGGATCTTGTGTAGCGTTTGTCGGCAAGTCAGGATCTGGTAAAACAACTCTAATTAACCTAATAGCAGGCTTACTAACTCCCAATGAAGGAGAAATTTTTATCGATGAAAACTTAAATAAATATTGTTTAAATGCTTGGCAAAGAAAAATAGGGTTACTATCTCAAGATAATTATTTAATAGATGAAACAATTAAAAACAATATTGTTCTTTTAAATGACGATAGCGTTATTAATGAAAAAAAACTTGAAAATGCGATTTTGTTTTCAGGTGTTAAAGATATATCGGACAAATTACCAAAGAAGCTTGATACAATGGTTGGGGAAAAAGGCACACTTTTTTCAAGTGGTCAAATTCAAAGAATAGCTTTGGCTAGACTTTTATACAGGGACCCCGAAGTTTTGATTTTAGATGAGTTTACAAATTCACTAGATCATGAAAATGAGAAAATAATTCTTAAAAATTTAGAAAATTTAAAAATAAAGCAAAATAAAACAATAATAATGATATCACATAAAATGAAACCATTAAGAATAACTGATAAAATTTTTATACTTAACAATTCTAAGATTGAATCAGAATTAGACTTTAAAAAATTTTATGAAGATTTTTCTGCTATTTATGATTAATAGATTGATAATCAATCACCAAATATGTGCTCAACATAAGTAGAATATTCTTTACTACATAAGGAAATTTTTGAATCACCAAATTTTTTTAAAAATAAATTCTTATCAAGCATTTTATATTTATTTGTATTATATTTTTGATCATAGATTTTTATTGAGTCTTTAATTGTATCCAAATTTGTTATTAAAAAATAAATAGAATATTTATTTTTATGGTTAGCATTGTTGTCAACTTTCATTGGGGATGTTCTGTGATAAACTAAACCATTAAAACCTACAACATTGCCAACATCAGTTTTTAACATATTATCAAAAAACTTTCTTAAAAAAAAGTAATATACTCTTCTTATAAAATTCATTGCTTTATTATTTATGATTAAGTTATCAAAAGGCATAGTTTTTAATAAATCTATTCCACCTCCTAAATTTTTTTCGTTTTTTTGCAAATATATTCCAATCTTAAATATAAAATTACTCTTCTTAGAAAGAATTTTTAATTGATCTTTTCGTCCACCAAAATCTTTGTGCCACCCATGTTTAGGATCCACATAATATGTAGTTTTTTTTTGAAACTTAACAATATTTAAAAAAATAAATTCTTTGATATTTAAATTTTCCTCTACAAGACTTATTAATTTTTGATTAATCAGGCCTTGATATTTTTTTGAATTCAATAATTCTTCAAGATTGTTAATTTTATTAAATTCAATCTCTTTTTCAAGTTGGTTTCTAAAAAAATTAGCATCAGTTAAACTCAAAAAATTTTTTATAAAAAAGTTTTTCTTATTTATTAAGAAAATTATCTACCACAGCATTAATTCCAAATCAAAATCTTAATTTTTTAAAAATTAAAACAAGCATGGTAGGAATTTGTTTAAATAAAAAAATTTATTTAGTTCAGATATTAGATTTTAACTTACTGTAAGTTACATTGGTTTTTATGATAAATAATTGTTTGCTTATGATTAAAAATTGATGCAAATATGCTTTATAACATTTAAGGACTTAGAGCTTTTGCAGTAATTTATGTAATATTTTTTCATTATCAAATCAATTTATTTGGTAATTATTTGTTTATGAGCAAAAATATTACTCACAAGTTACTTTAATTTTATAAATAATAGTTTATTTCTACGATATGAAAAATGAAACATATACATTGGTTACAACAAATATTGATATTTTACAAAATGATAAAAATGATATATTTTTAGGTAACTGGTGTTTTAATCAAAAATATGTAGGAAGCAATAATAATGTAATTTCATATCATTGGGATGATAGAGAAAAATTAAGAAAAGATTATTATTATTTAGATACACTATATGAAGAAATATTAGTAGCCATATCAATTAAATTAAATAATTATCATGGTGTTAATTATTCAAAAAATTATTGGAGAATACATATTGGCTATTGGCTGCATTTATTTATTGGGACCATGTATGAAAAATGGGAAAATATTAATCAAGCATTTAAAGAGAAACCAAATATCAATTCTACAAAAGTATTAAAGGATAATTATCAGCACTCATATGAAGATACACATGAATTTTTAAATGCCACAAGCTCAAGTGAATGGAACAACTTAATTTATTATGATATTTTATCTTTTTTGAAAAAAACAAAAAAAATAAATATAAATTTTTTATTCATAAATAGAAAATTAAATATTTATAAAAATTACAAAAAAAATAATGCAATTAAGATTAAGATAAAATTAATTAATATTTATAATTTTTTCTTTAAAAAGATTATACAAAATCAGAAAATTTTTATTTATAGAACTTACACAGGAAAGTTTTTTGAATTTCTATTGAATGCTTCTTTTTGTCAAATTCCTTATTTTATAAATAAGTTTGATAAATTTACTGGAATAAATATTGAAGAAAGAAAAAAAAATAAATTATTATTAAAAGAAAAAAATGATTTTGAAAAATTTATTAATGAAATATTATTTTGTCATATTCCAAAATGCTATTTTGAAAATTTCAAAAATATTGGAAAATTTATTTCAAACAGTGCAATTCCAAAATCACCAAAAGTAATATTTTCAACAACAGGAATTTATAGTGATGATATTTTTACTAGAGTGTGTGCTAATCAAAAAGAAATTGAAGGAACATCATTTATCTACAGTCAACATGGTGGTGTATATGGCCAAATTAAATTTTCTTGGGCTGAAGAGCATGAAATCAAAATAGCAGATAGCTATTTAACATGGGGGTGGAAAAACGGCTGTTATAGTAAAATAAAACCATTCTCAGTAATTAAAAAAATTAATAATTTTAAGTTTAAAGTTTCTAATGAGATAACAAATACAACATACTTTATTAGATCAAGGTCTAAATTTCCAAGTAGAATTGACAGCTCTACGGGAGCAAATACTATGTGCAAATATTATGAAAATTGCTTAAATTTTTTTAAGAATCCTTTAATAGAAATTTTCAATAATAAAATTAAAGTGAGATTTCATGAAAGAAACTTTGGCTGGAATCATGAGGAAATATGGAATAAAGAATTGCCAAATATTAATTTATCTAAATCTTCAGACGAAACATTAGCTGATGTTTATAAACAAAATGATCTCATAATATATTCTTATATTGGAACTGGTTTTTTAGAATCTTTAGCTTTAGATAAACCTAATATTTTAATCAGTAAATTAAACGAGTGGCCTCTAAAAAAAGATGTAATATATTATTTTAATAAACTAAAAGATGCAGGTATTTTTTTTGAAACAAACGAAGAAGCTTTAATCCATTTAAAAAAATATAGATATTCCTTAAAAGAATGGTGGTATAATCCTGAAGTTGTAAAAATAAAAAATGAATTTAAAACGCAATTTGCAAACTTGATATCAGAAAAAAAAAAAATGAATGAACTTAAAATAATTATTAAACAAAAAATGAATAATAATGAAAAATAATATTTTAGCTGTGATATTAGCTCGGGGTGGCTCAAAAGGAATACCGAAAAAAAATATTTATAATATATCTGGACACCCATTGTTAAGCTACTCATTACAAGCTGCAAAAGAAAGCAGATTTATAAATAAAATTATTGTTTCAACAGACAGCTTAGAAATAGCAAAGACTGCAAGGGCGTATGGAGCTGAAACACCATTTTTAAGATCAAAGAAATTAGCAACAGATGAAACTACTTCTGTAGATGCATTGCACGATGCAGTAATTAGATGTGAAAAAATTTATAAAACAATATTTGATTATGTAATCGAATTGCCATGCGTGTCACCATTAAGAGATGCTAGCGATATAGACAAAGCTTTAAAAATTTTAATGTCTAAAAGAAGCTATGACTCAGTAATAAGCTATGTCAATACAGGTGAAAAACATCCAACTAGACTTAAAAGAATAGTTAACGATACAGCCACAAATTTTTGTAAAGAGTATCCGGAACCTGATTATGGTTCAAGAAGACAAGATTTTGAAAATTGCTATATTAGAAATGGAGCGATTTATGCAATGACAAGAAATTGTATTGTAAAACAAAAAAGTAGAAATGGAAAAAAATCATACCCTCTCATAATGACAAATAAAAAATCAATAAATATTGATGAAAAATTTGATCTATTATTAGCTGAACTTTTAATAAAAAATGGAGACTGTAAAAATTTTCCTAAAAAAAAAATAATAAATAACAAAATAATTTTTTTAAATAAAAACAAAAAAAAAAATTTACTTATTACAGCACCTTTTTTTTTCATCAATGCGCTTAAAAAAAAATTATTAAGACAATTTAATTGTACTTTTATCAGTGATGTGTCAAAAAAAAATGTAATTAAAAATTTAATTAATAAAGATGGTTGGTTATGTCACCCCAGTCCAGAGTATAAAATAGATAAGTCTTTAATAAATAAAAAAAGTTTAAAGATAATTGCAACACCATCAACAGGCACAAACCACATCAATTTAAATCATTGTAAACAAAATAAAATAAAAGTTATCTCAATATTGAATAATCCTAAAACAAAAAATATTAAAGCATCATCAGAATTTACATTTTTGTTAATTTTGGCAAGTTTAAGAAAATTAATTTTAGCAAAAGAAAAAGTTCAAATGGGTTATTGGAGAAATGTTGAGGACGAACTAAGGGGAGATGAATTATTTAATAAAAAAGTAGGTATTATAGGATATGGAAGAATAGGTAAAAATATTGGAAAATTCTCAAAATCATTTGGTGCTAAAGTTAGAGCATATGATCCCTATATTATAAATAAAGATAATAAGATAATTGAAAATGATTTAACTAAACTATTGAAAGAAAGTGATATAATAGTAATTTCAATTACTTTTAATAAAGATAACATTAATTTTGTGGGAAAAAATTTTCTAAAAAATTTAAAAGAAAACTGTATTTTGATAAATACTTCGAGAGGAGAAGTGGTAAATGAAATGGAATTAATAAAAGCATTAAAATCGAAAAAAATTAAATATGCTGCAACTGATGTAGTTAGAGATGAGCAAAATTTGTCAAAAAAAAATAATAAACTAATTGAATATTCAAAAAAAAATAATAATTTGCTAGTAACACCTCACATAGCAGGATTAACAGTTGATTCAGAGAGAAAAGCTGCAGAAATTACTATAGATAACCTGGTAAAATATTTTAATGCAAAATAATAAAAAAACTGTACCTGATATTTCTGTAATTGTTTGTTGTTTTAACCATGAAAAGTGGATTGAAAGATGTCTTAGAAGTCTATTATTGCAGGAACATATTAAATCTCAAGATTACGAAATAATAGTAATTAATGATTTTTCAAAAGATAACTCATTGAAAGTTATCAATAATTTTAAATATGATAATTTAAAATTATACAATAATAAATCTAATATGGGACTTCCAATGTCCATAAATAAAGCGATCAAAATTGCAAAAGGAAGATACGTAGTTAGAGTTGATTCTGATGATTATGTATCAAGAAATTTTCTTTATCTTTGTAGGGTTTTTTTAAACTTAAATAGAGAATTTCAAGCTGTAGCTGTTGACTATTATAAGGTTAAGGATAGTGAAGAACTTATAAAAAAAGTAAACTGTTTTGAAGAAGAAATAGCTTGCGGTCTAATGTTTAGAAAAGAATGTTTATTTGAAGTAGGACTTTATAATGACAAATTTAAAATGAGAGAAGGTCACGATCTTAGAAAAAGATTTGAAGAAAAATTTTCCATTGGTCACCTGAATATTCCTTTGTACAAATATAGATTTCATGAAAAGAATAGAACAAAAAACAAAAAAAACTTAATTAAATACGAAAAAATGTTAAAAAAGAATAAATGATATTTATTGCAGAAATAGGCATGAATTATAATGGTAACTTTAGTTTGTGCTATGAAATGATTAAACAAGCTAAGTTAGCAGGTGCTAATATCGCTAAATTTCAACTTGGTTGGAGAGATGGGCCAAATGAAATAAACCAACTTGATAAAAAAAAAGTCAAAAAAATTATTGAATGGTGTAATTATTATGAGATTGAGCCAATGTTTTCAATAATATCAGATAAAGCATATGGGATAATTAAAAAATTTAATATTTCAAAATATAAAATTGCATCAAGATCATTAAAGTATGATTTCGAACTTGTAAAAAAAATAATAGATCAAAATAAAAAAAAAAATATAATAATATCTCTGGGAATGTGGAATAAGAAAACATTACCTTTTACACATAAAAATATTGAATATTTATGGTGTGTTTCTAAATATCCAACTTTTAATGAAGATTTAAAGAAATTTCCTAAGAAATTTTCAAAGGAAAAATTTACTGGCTACAGCGATCACACAATAGGAATTGAGACATGTCTTTTAGCAATTTCTAGAGGTGCTAAAATAATAGAAAAACATTTTTCATTAGATAAATCAGATACAACTATTAGAGATCATGCCTTGTCGGCTACACCCCATGAATTTAGAACAATGGTTGATATTGGGATTGAAATATCAAAAAAAATTAAATTAGGTATTTAGTTTTGAAGAAATTAACTTTTGATATTGCGAATTCAGCCTCATTAACTGTTATTGAAAAGTTAAAAAGTTAAAAAGCCATTTCTACTTAAACTTAAAAAAAGTTCAGTACGGTAATTCAACTTATATCAAAAAAAATACAATAATTAAGTGTACGGACAATGGAAAAATATTTTTAGGAAGTAATACCCTGATACAAAAAAATTCATATTTGTTATTAACAAAGCCCAATCCCTCACTCTATATTGGTAATAATGTAAATATAGGAAGGGGATGCATAATATCAATTAAAGATAAAAATGATTATAGGTGATGATGTTGAAATAGGACCCAATGTCTCTTTTTTTGATCAAGATCACCAATATAGTCGTGACAAACTAATTAGAGAGCAATTGTCTTTGATTAAAAAAATAAAGATTGGTAATGATTGTTGGATAGGGTCTGGATCTATAATTTTAAAAGGAGTAGAGTTAGGTAATGGTTCTATAATTGGTGCTGGCTCAGTTGTTATAAAATCTATTCCAGATATGGAAATATGGGCAGGCAATCCAGCAAAATTTATTAAAAAAAGGTGATAATTATTTTAGATATAGATATTTAATTTTGTCCTTTTTAAAATAATTTTTAGCTTTTAAATAGTCATCTAAAAGATCAATCGAAAAAGAATCAGATTTAATTTCATTAGAACCTAAATTCATTTCATTTTCTAGAGCTCTTAGTAATTCTATAGACTCAATTTTTTCATATTTAGAAATTTTTAATTTTGAATACTTGTGTAAAGATTTGTAAGTAAAAACTATTACAGATAAATGTTTATTAAAAATATGCCTATTAGAATTATAATTTGGGCAATCTGACCTAGTCATCCACATAATTTTTTTATTTTTATTTATTAATAATTTAACAATATTGGTTTTGTTTTTAGAATAAAATTTTATATGTGGAACCACAACCTCAAATTTATTTTTTATAAAAAATTTAATTATTTTATCAATATCCAAAGGGTGAATTAACGGCTCATCTCCTTGAACATCAATTATAATATCATTATTATTTAATTTCAGTTTTTGTGCAGCTTCAAAAATTCTTTCTGTTCCATTCTTATGTTTTTTTTTTGTAAGAATAGCTTTTGCATTATATTTTTTACATATGTTTAAAATCTCTATTGAATCTGTACAAATATAAACTTCATCAGCTAATTTAGACAAACAAGCCCGCTTATAAGTGTGAATAACTAAAGGCAAACCTTCTATTTTTAGAAGAGCCTTTAAAGGAAGCCGGGTAGATTTTAATCTAGAGGGTATTAGAATTATTTTTTTCATAATATAAACACATATTTTGTGAATGTTAATTTAAATAGATACAACATATAAATTAAACTAATATGAAATTAAACAATTAAATTAAATTATTTAAATAAAAATCATAACAAAATCTTATTATTAAAAATTAAACAAATCTGAATATGAAAAAATTTAAAGAAAAAATTGAAAAAAATTATGATTTAAGTATTTCTAAATATAAGAATAAATTTTCTAGTAAGCATTGGTCATATAACAATCAAAAAAAAATAAAACTATTTAAGAGTAAAAATCTTGAAAATTTTAGAAACAATGATTTATCAAAAGGACTAGACGATCAATATCACACTCAAAAACAAATGAAAGATAACTTTAAAAAGTTAATTAAGGATTGTGGAGAAAAATTTGTATTAAAAAATTTAAGTGGAAAAAACATAGGTAATGTCAAAAATTATTATAAGCATAAAGGAAAAATAGTTGATAAACATGAAATTTTTTTTATTAAATTTTTAAAAGATATTTCAAAATATATTAAAAAACGTAATAGTATAATATGTGAAATAGGCGCTGGCTATGGAGTTTTGGCATCTAAAATAATTAAAAATTATAAATGTAAATATATAATCATTGACCTGCCTGAGTCTAATTTTATGTCTGCATTTTATCTAAAAAAAATATTCCCCCAAAAAAAAATATTCTTAAGTATGGATATAAAGGAGAAAAAAATAACAAACACAGATTTTAAAAAAAATGATATTTTCATACTTACACCATGGGACAAATTACCAAAAACAAAAGTTGATTTCTTTATTAACACACGTTCAATGATGGAAATGGATTACAAAGTTATTAAAAAATATTTTGATTTAATACATTATCAAATACTTCAAGGTGGATATTTCTTAAATATTAATCGTTATTATAAAGATACAACAGGCTTTCCAATAGAATTTCACAAATATCCTTATGATAAAAAATGGAAAATTATTGAGTCTAAAAAATCCTGGCAACAAGACCATATACATTTTTTATTAACAAAAAGAATTAATAAAGAATCAAAAGATTTACAAATAGAAATGAGTAATATTTATAAAAGTATGAAAATAGCAATTAAGAAAGATGAAAGAATGATTAGAAGAATTTTACCAAATATAATTTACAAAACATATAAGATGATAAAAAATATTTATTTTTAAATTAGACATGTTAATTAAAAAATTAGTCATATTAGATATTAAAAAAGATATTAAGATTACTAGAGAAAATTGTTATTTTATTAACCTTTCTATAGGAAAATTATTATTCAAAAACTCAAAAGAGATTTTAATTAAACGATTTCAAAAAAAATATTATAAATATTTTAGAAAATTATTGGCCAAAAAGTTAATAAATATTGTAAATAAAAATCAATCTAGCTTATTTAATGAAAGTGAAATTGTTAATTTAAGAAATGATAAAAATAATTTTATAAATAAAATAATTAATATTCTGATTATAAATAAGTTATTTATAAAAAAAAAAAGTCAAAAAATAGAATTGATAACAGATGATTATTTTGTGTATAAAATTTTTCAAAAACAAAAAAATATTGATATAAATTTTTATGGCCCATTTAAGAAAATAGAATATAAATACCCAATATTAAAAATTTTAAAGTTTTATATTAAATCTCTATTAGTTGTGCTGTATCTTAAAATCTTTCAAAAAAAATATTTTATTGATAAATATAAACACATGTCCATTTCCATATTTCCAAATTTTTACAAAAAAAATAAAGAAATTTTTTTTAATAACTCAAATTTTTTAAAAGCAAATTTTATTTTAACAGACGAAACACACAATTCATTTTCATTAAAAGAGATATATAATAAAAAATTTTATCTACAAAAAAATAATACTTTTAATGTAGAGCAATTTATAGATATTAAAGATATTTTTATAAATATCATAAAGGCACCTTTATTTTATATAAAAAATTTTAAAAAGTTTAATCAAAAAGTAGTTATATCTAAGGTAGATTTTTCTATTTATTTTGAAAATTATTTAAAATCAAGTTTTGTTAATAGGCTTAAATTAGAAATATACAACAAGGCATTAGGCAGAATATTTGATAAATTTTCAAAAATTACTAATTTCCATTACTATATGTTTGAGTACAGTTTCGGTTTTTTTTTAACAAGATTTCTAAAAACTAATTATAAAAATATAGAATTAACTGCTTATCAACATGGGATATTTTCTAATAATTTAATGTGGCTAGATGTAGTTTTTAACTCTAAAATGAAGGACAAGTATATTCCAAGCAAAGTAATAGCTTATAATAAGAATTGTGCAGCTGATTACAAGAAGGCGTTAGTTAAATCAAATATTCTACTTACTAAAAAAAAAACTATTTCCAAAGTGGCTCAAGAATATGCAACGATTAGTGATAGCAGAATATCATACAAAAAAATTTTAGTATTGCCAGGAACGCATGATATTGAAACAATTTATTTTGCATTACATAGAAAGTTTAAAGATCAAATTAAAGTTATTTTTTATATAAAACCTCATCCAAAAAATAAATTTAAGATAATTACAAAAAAAAATATTAGATTAATTACAAATATAAGAAATACCAAATTTAGTGAAGTCATTATTTCTCCAACATCTACATTGATTTATGATTATACTTACTTAAAGAAGAAGTTCAAAGTAATTGATATTGATAACCAGTATAATTTAATATCTTCTAAATCAAAAAATATAAAATTTTTTAATTTATAATTTTTATGAATATAAAAAAAAAATTAATATTTTTGCTTCCAAATTTTACAATTGGTGGAGCAGGAAATTCAATTTTAAATATTTGCAAGAATATTAATTATAAAAATTATGAGATTTTTATCATTAGCTTAGGGAAAAATGACTATAAAAGTGATTTCAAAAAAATTAATATAAATGTATTAGAGCTTAAATATAAAAAATTTATTTTTTCTATCTCTGAAATTTTATTTATAATAAGTAAATTATGTAAAAGACCAGGTAAAACTATATTAATTTCAAATATCAACTATTCAAATGTATTGTCTTGTATTTTCTTTAAAATTATTAAAAACTTAAAGATAATCCTGATAGAACGAACGCCAATTCAAGAATTGAATTTTTATTATTCTAATTTTAATTATCTAAAAAAAAAAATTACTAAATTATTTATATTTCTTTTTTATAAAAATGCCGACATTAGAATTGGCAATTCAAGTCAAGTATCCAAGGATTTGGAACTATTATGTAGAAGTAAGGTTATAACAATCACTCCTTATATTAAAATTATAAAAGCTAGAAAAATAACGAATAAGATAAAAACCATTACCTGGATTGGCAGAATATCTAAAGAAAAAAACATTAATGATCTCATTCTTTCTTTAAAATACTTAGATGACTTAAAGTTTAATTTGTTAATCATTACTAATATTAAATTAGATTTAAATAAATATAATTTGAATAATAATATAAAAAAAAGAATAAAGATTCTTCAATTTAATGCGATTAAATTGAATCGTATTTATAAAAAAACAGACATATTAGTTTCAACATCATATTATGAGGGATTTCCAAATGTTGTTGCTGAGGCAATTAATTACAATTGTTTAATAGTTAGCTCTAAAAGTTTCGGTGGCATTTCAGAGTTGATAAAAAACAATTCATACGGCTTAACATATAAAGTAAATGATATCAAAAATTTAAGTCAAAAAATAAGATTAGCTATAAATAATTACAGGTTTTATAAAAATAAAACTATTAAAGCAAAAAAAAATTTAATTAATTTAAGTAAAAATAATAATCACAAATATTATGAATTATTTAAAAATCTTTAATAAGAAAATTATTTAAATTAGAATGCCGCAATGAATAAAAAGAATAAAATAAAGATAGCAATTATAAGTGGTATTTATTTTCCAGCTCCTGGTGGTGCACAGGTTCAATCACATAATTTTGCAAATAAATTTGTTGAACTTGGTCACAAAGTAGACTCCTATATTTTTAATAAAACAGACACTAAAATAAATAATTATAACATAATCCTTATTAATAAAACTTTGACTTCAATAGTATATTTTTTCAGATACTACTTAAATTTTAATGTTTCATTTATTTTGATGTTTTATCTAAAAAATATAATAAAAAAAAAAAAATATGATGTATGGCATTTCAACTTTATTAATTTTAAAAGTCTAATACTTATCAATTGTTTAAAAAAACTTAAACAAAATATTATTGTTACATTTCAAGGTATTGATATTCAAATTGATAAAAAAATTGGTTATGGATATAGATTGAATAAAAAATATAATAGTTATTTTCTGCAAACAATAGATAACGTCGATTTATTTTTAAGCATTTCAAAAACCATTGAAGAAGATCTAATTAAAATTGGAGTTGAAAAAAATAAAATTTCTTATTTACCCAATACAGTCATAATAAATAAGGTAAAAAAAATAATCAGTGAAAATAAAAAAATTATAAATAAAAAATTAGAATTAATTACAGTAGCAAGATTTGCTAAAAAAAAGAAAGGTTTTGACCTGATACCTATCCTAGCCCAAAAACTTTCAGAATTTAATATTGACTATAGATGGACAATAATAGGAAAAAATACAGATAATCTATTCAACAATAGTTTTATTTTTGAAAATAAAAAATTATTTAGAATTTTAGAAAATATAAACAATGAAGATGAAAAATATTATCCACATTCAAAATTAATTGAAAAATATCTTAATTCAGATTTATATATTAACTTGGCAAGAATTGAGTCCTTTGGAATTACATTTGTAGAAGCAATGGCTAGCAGGCTTCCGGTCGTTTCATTTAATTCTAAAGGAGCAAACGAAATTATAGTTAATGAATATAATGGGTATATTATCAATTCTGAAAGCATTGAAGACTTTGTAAAGAAGATTGAGTATTTATATAAAAATAAAGATAAGATTAATATCATAAAGGAAAATGCTTTTAAGTCAGTAGAAAAATATGACTTAGATTTAATTTCTCAAAAATTATTATTAATTTATAAAAATATAAGTAACCAGGATTTACAAAAAAACACTACTCAATGAATCTCTATTATTGGTCTCCCTTTTTATCAGAAGTTGCAACAGTTAAAGCTGTTTTGAATTCTGCACACAGTCTAAGTAAATATTCAAGGGGAAATTTTAAACCATATATAATTAATTCAGTAGGCGAATGGACTAGCTTTAAAGATGAGATTAAAGATAAACAAATTGGATTAATAGATTTTTGCCAAAAAAATTTTTTTTACAAGAATCTGCCTAGATTTGGGTACATTAAAAGTCGATATTCATATTTGTTAATAATATTAAAGTCATACAGAAAATTATATAAATTTTTAAAATCAAAAGAAAAAAATGATTATATTATAATTCATTTAATTTCATCATTACCATTAATATATTTAATTTTATTTAAATTTGAATGTAAATTTATTTTAAGAATATCAGGTTTCCCTAAGTTAAATATTTTTAGAAAAATTCTATGGAAATATTCTGGAAAAAGATTATGTAAAATTTTTTCACCAACCATAGATACGAAAAAAATGCTTATTAATCTGAAAATTTTTAGTGAAGAAAAAATAGAATTATTACAAGATCCAATAATCAATATAAGAAACATTAATTCCCTCAAGAGAGAAAATATATGGGAAAAAAAAAAAATAAAAAATTATATTATAAACGTAGGTCGATTAACTAAACAAAAAAATCAATCATTTTTAATTGAAGGGTTTGCGATAATAAAAAAAAGAAATAAAGACCTTAAGCTTTTAGTTTTGGGAGATGGTGAGTTAAAAAATAAATTAATAAAAAAATCAATAAAACTAAATATAGAAAAGGATATAATTTTTTTGGGTCATAAAGAAAATGTTTACCCATACTATAAAAATGCAATGTGTTTCGTTTTAACATCAAGATGGGAAGATCCAGGATTTGTAATGATAGAAGCAGCTGCATCCAAACTGCCTATTATTAGTAGTGACTGCAATAATGGCCCTAAAGAATTTATTAAAGGTGATAAAAGAGGCTACTTATATAAAAATTTTAGCTTAAAAAGTTTTGAGAAATCTTTTGAAAAACTTATGCATGATAGAAAGATAGATAACAAAATAGTTGAAAAAAAAATATTAGAAGCTTTCAAAGAAACTAGTCAGTATACTAAATTTTCACATTATAAAAAAATAATTAATATCCTTAAAAATTAACTATGATAAAAAAGATAATAAATTATTATTTAAATTTTTATATAAGAGTTTTTTCCAATAAATTTTTTCACAGCTTTCATCATTTTGTGATTCATTCTTCACAAAGAGCGATTGGATACAAAAACTTTGGAAATCTAGAATTAACTGGTGAAAAGAAATTATTAAAGATAATTAGTAAACATAATATAAAATTATCTATAGATATTGGTGCAAATATAGGAAATTTTGCCAAAGAAATTCTTCTTACAACTGACTCTTTTGTAGTTGCAATTGAACCCATGAAAGAAAGTTATAAAAAATTAAAAAAACTTGAATATCATTTTAATAAAAGAATAGTCTGTTTTAATACAGCCCTTTCAGATAAAGTAGAAAAAAAAAAAATATACTTTCAAAGTTCCAGGTCAGAATTAGCTAGTTTTAATGAAAATATAAAAAAATTAAATTATATAAATAAGAAAAAAATAAAATATAAAATAATTAATTTAATTACATTAGATAATTTTATTAAAAAAAATAAAAATCTTTTTAAGATTGGGGTTGATTTTATAAAGATAGACACAGAGGGACACGACCATAAAATTTTACAAGGTGCAGAAAAAACAATTAAATTATTCAAACCAAAATTTATTCAGTTTGAAATGAATTGGCATTATTTATTTGATGGTATCAATATTTATTATATTTGTTCAAAATTTCGTGAATATAATTTATTTAGAGTTTTACCTTATGAATCAGGGTTGGTAAAAGCTGACTTTCAACACCCAAATGATAATATATTTCATTTATCAAATTTTGTCCTAGTAAGAAAAGATATTAAAGTTTAATGAAAAATATTGTCATATTTTATCCCTCACTCGAAAAAGGTGGTGCAACTTTAGTATTGATAAATTTAATTAAATATTTATCAAAAAAAAAATATATTTATTTGATAACTAATAAAAAAGATAAAAAATTAAAAAAAGTAAAAAATCTCAAAATTCTTTTAACAAGTAACAAAAAATTAAGTTTTATAAATAATAGAATAGTATCAGGAATTGATTCAGCTATTATTCTTTTAAATGTTTTAAAAAAAATAAATAAAAAAAATACAATAGTTTTTTCCATGCAAAGTAATTTTTTTGCAGTGATTTTATCATTTATAAAAAGTGTAAAGGTAATTATTAGAGTTTCTGAAGACCCTTGTGGTGCAACTCGTTATGCAGATAATAAGTTATTTGCAATTTTCGTTCTTTTTACAAAATTTATTACTTATAATTTTGCTTCCAAAATCATTACCAATGCAAAAAAAAGTCAAAGATGTGTAAAAAGATTTGTATTAAATACTCATAAGGTAAAATTGCTCTACAACCCAACTTTGATTAAGATTCTAAAAAAAAATGATTATAAAAAAAAAAATTACTTTCTCAATGTTGGACGTTTATGTAAACAAAAAAATCAGCAAATATTGATAAAAGCTTTTTATGAATTTCACAAAAACAATAAGGGTTATAAATTACTATTATGTGGAGATGGTCCTGATAAAGAACAATTGAAGATATTAGTGAAAAAATTAAAACTAAATAATGAAATAAAATTTCTTGGCTGGAAAAATAATATGTCCTCAATTTATTCAAAGGCCAAATTATTTATATTAAGCTCCTACTATGAGGGTATGCCAAATGCTTTAATTGATGCTATTAATTTTGAAACACCTTCAATATCTTTTAATACAAGTGGTGTTGAAGATTTACTTTTAAATGGCCGTGGCGGTGAGATAATTGAAAATTATGATCATCACTTGTTAGCCCATAAAATGAAATTTGCTATACAAAATTATAATAGAATATTATTAAAGACACAAATTTCTAAAAAATATTTGAATAAATATTGTATTGAAAATGCTGGACGAAAGTATATTAATTATCTTACTTGACCATATTAAAACCTTCCAATAAAAAAAACTAATACAAAACCCTCTATATATATTATGAATAAAAAAAAATTGATCATTTTTGATTTGGATGGTGTTTTAATAAATTCATTAAAAAATATGGAATTATCTTTAAAACAAACAAACAAGAAATTAGGGTTAAATTTGAATTTTAACGAATATAAACAGTTCTTAGGTTTGCCATTTGAAAAAATTATGAATAAGATTGGCATAAAAAAACAAATTAATATTATAAAAAAGTATTATATTTTTTATTCAAATAATAATTTAAATAAATTAACTATAACAAAAAAAAAAATTAAAGATTTGAAGTCTTTAAAAAAAAATCATATTTGCACAGTTTTTACTTCAAAAGATAAATATAGAACTAATAAAATTTTAAAAAAATACAAGTTATTTGATTATGTTCTAACTGCAGATGATGTAAAAAAAGGTAAGCCTAATTCTGAGGGTGTATTAAAAATCTTAAAAAAATTTAAAATAAGAAAAAAGAATAGTATTTATATCGGAGACAGTATTTATGACTATAAATGTTCAATAAATGCTGGTATTAAATATTGTCACGCATCATGGGGTTATGACAAAATGAGTAGTTTTAAAAAATTGAATAGAATTAAAAACTTTAGAGAAATTTTAAATTTTTTTTAATGGATTTAGTGTCAGTAATTATACCTTATTATAAAAATAGGAGTTTTATTAAGAGTTGTTTAAATTCAGTTTTAAAACAAACTTATAAAAAACTAGAAATAATAATAATCTATGATGATCCAGATCAAAAAGATTTAATATATATTAAAAGTTTAATTAACTCTGATAGAAGAGTTCAGATTATAATCAACAAAAAAAATCTAGGTGCTGGAGTTTCTAGAAATATAGGAATTAAAAATTCTAAAGGTAAATTTATTTCATTTATTGATTCAGATGATACTTGGAAACTACATAAAATTAAATATCAGATTAATATAATGATAAAATTAGACCTTAAATGTTCGCATACCTCATACTGTATAGTAAATGAAAAAAATACAATCATTGGAAAAAGAATTGCAAGAGATTTTTTAAATTATAAAAGTCTATTAAAATCTTGTGATATTGGATTGTCGACAGTAATTATAAGAAAGAACATTATTACAAATTCATGTAAGTTTGCAAATCTTAAAACTAAAGAAGACTTTGTATTATGGCTTAAAATTCTCAAAAAAAATTATAAATTTATAGCAATTAATCAAGTTTTAACAAACTGGCGAAGTAGACCAGATTCTCTTTCATCCTCATCTATGCAGAAGATTAAGGATGCCTTTACGGTTTATTCAAGGTATGAAAATTTCAGTATAATAAATTCTATATTTTATTTATTTCTGCTCTCTTTCAATTTCTTTAAAAAAAGTTTACTACAAAAGTACTTTTAATAATTAAATTAATGATTAATTTAAAATTAAAATGATAAATTTTCTACTATTTTTTATTATACATTATTTAATTATTTTTTTATTAAATAAAACAAGCTGTTTAATTGATCAAAAAAAAGTTTCTGCTCATAAAAAAAAGATTAAAACAAGCAAAAAAACACCCCTTGCAAGTGGTTTGACTTTCCTAATATGTTTTACCTTTGTTCTTGGAGGTCAAAATTATCTATTGTTTGTAGGGTTAATGTCATTATATCTCATTGGTTATTTATCTGATAGCAATTTATTACCTTCTCCCTTTAAAAGACTTGTACTGCAAACAGTATCTATCATATTTTTTATTATAGTTTACGAGCTCACTATTAAAACCATCTCTATAGGATTATTTGATAGACTCTTAGTTTTTAAAACATTTAATATATTTTTTGTATTAATTTGCTTGTTAGTATTAATTAATGGATTTAATTTTTTAGATGGAATTAATACATTAGTAATTGGTAATTTTATAATTTGTCTATTAGCTATTTATTTTGTTTCAAAAAAACATAATTTATACCTAAATTTTTATTTGATTGAGAGTATACTAATAATATTATTAAGTGTTTTTTTATATAATTTTTTTGGCAAGTCATTTTTAGGTGATTCAGGAACTTATTGCATTAGCTTCTTAATAGGAGTGCTTTGCATAAAATTTGCTTACGAAAATTTTATTAAAGTTTCACCTTATTTTATTGTCTCTATATTATGGTATCCAGCAATTGAAAATTTATTTTCTATATTAAGAAGAATTTCTTTTAAAAAAAAACTTTCTAAAGCAGATAATTGGCATTTACATCATTTAATATATTTTTTTATAGATAAACATGTTGTTTTAAAAAATGGAATATTAAAAAATACTTTAACAGGATTGATTATTAATAGTTACATTATTGTAGGAACCGTTTTAAGTATAACCTACTATAATAATACAATTTTGTTGTCTTGGGTTATTGTATTAAATATTTTTGTATACTTATTTGCATATATGTATCTTTATAAGTCAATCATAAAATAAAAATTTAAAAAAATTTTAAATTTTTTTATATAAATATTTAATAAAATTGAAAGCTATAAAATTGAAGTTCAAAAATATTATCTGGTAATTAAAAGATTTTTAAAAGAATTTATTTTATAAAAAATAATCTTACCATGTGTATTAGTATTAAAAATCCATCTTTAAAAGCACTCACTTTTTTTCTGCCAGCAATTCTTTTTCTTTCATATGAATTTATTGCCATCATTTTCATATTAGTTTTTTTTATTTTTATTGGTAGTTCAACACAGAAAGTAAAGTCCTTTTGTTTTAAATCTAATT
>Ga0209223_10001364_pt1 | contig 26851 bp, 31 predicted proteins | sample COG_06_FD_184750 | JGI IMG/M metagenome (GOLD analysis project Ga0209223, IMG submission 184750) | Pelagic Microbial community sample from North Sea - COGITO 998_met_06 (SPAdes) (version 2) | ecosystem: Environmental > Aquatic > Marine > Neritic zone/Coastal water | place: Helgoland, sampling...
AAAAAACCTTGGGAAGTAAGTCATTTAGATACTATGGAGCTTTGGCGTTTTGGAGATTACAAACACTATACATCAATAAAATTATTGGCAGCACTTTTTGGGATTCCAACTCCAAAAGATGATATTGACGGAAGTCAAGTGGCAAGTGTTTATTACAAAGAAAAAGATTTGGAACGCATCAAAATATATTGCCAGAAAGATACGCTTACTGTGGCACAATTACTATTACGTTACAAAGGGGAGGAATTAATAAAAGAAGAAAACATTGAGTTTGCATAAAAATAGTTATTTTTAGCAACCTAAAAACAGAATAAAAGATGGAAAATACATTGTTAGAATTTAAGAATCTGGTAACAGAATTTCATACAGAAGGAACAACTGTAAAGGCTGTAAATGGCGTGAGTTTCACTTTAAATAAAGGGGAAACGATTGGGATTGTTGGGGAGTCTGGTTCAGGTAAGTCAGTTACTTCACTTTCTGCAATGCGATTAATCCCTTCACCTCCTGGCATTATTAGTGGAGGTGAAATTATTTTTCATCAAAATGACGGAACAGCTACTGACTTATTAAAGATTTCAGAAGAAGAAATGAGGAAGTTCAGAGGAAATGATATTGCTATGATTTTCCAAGAACCAATGACATCTTTAAATCCTGTTTTTACTTGTGGTGATCAAGTGATGGAGGCTATTATATTGCATCAAAAATTAAATAAAAAAGATGCAAAAGACCTTACAATAAAGTTATTTGAAGAAGTTCAACTTCCTACTCCTGAAAGAATTTTCAGTACTTATCCTCATCAGATTTCTGGGGGACAAAAACAAAGAGTAATGATTGCTATGGCTATGAGTTGTCAGCCGTCAGTTTTAATTGCGGATGAGCCAACTACAGCACTTGATGTTACTGTACAAAAAACTATTTTGCAACTGATGCAAAACTTGCAAAAAGAACACGATATGGGAATCATGTTTATTACACATGACCTTGGGGTAATTGCAGAATTAGCCGATAAAGTTGTAGTGATGTACAAGGGAAATATTGTAGAGCAAGGTAATGTTTGGGATATCTTTACTAACCCAAAACACCCGTATACTAAAGGACTTTTAGCTTGTCGTCCACCATTGGATAAACGCTATACTTTCTTGCCAACTGTTGCTGATTTTATGAAAATTGATGAAGAAGGTAATATTATTGATAATGGAATTTCAGTTGCTGATTTTACAAAAGATTTAGCAATTCCTGAAAGTGAAAGAACAGCACGACAAAAAAAACTTTTTGCTAAAGAACCCATTTTACAAATAAAGAATTTGAAAACTTATTTTCCAATTAAAAATGGATTTTTTGGAGGAGTAAGCGACCATGTAAAAGCAGTTGATAATATAACTTTTGATGTTTACCCTGGAGAAACTTTAGGGCTTGTTGGGGAAAGTGGATGTGGAAAAACAACTTGCGGAAGAACGATTATTCGCCTTGAAGAACCAACTGAAGGCGAAATGATTTACAAAGGAAAAGACATTGCAAAAATGAATGCAGATGAATTGAGAATTTTCCGTAAAGATGTTCAGATTATTTTCCAAGATCCTTATTCATCATTAAACCCAAGAATGACAATTGGAAATGCAATTATGGAGCCTATGCAAGTGCATGGAATTTTAGAAAATGATGAGCAAAGAAAAAAGAGAGTGGAAGAGTTGTTAGCTAGAGTAAGTTTAGACCCTGCTCATTTTTACAGATACCCACATGAGTTTTCTGGAGGACAAAGACAAAGAATTGGTATTGCAAGAGCATTGGCTGTAAACCCTAAATTTATCATTTGTGATGAATCAGTTTCAGCATTGGATGTTTCGGTGCAAGCGCAAGTATTGAACCTGCTTAACGAACTAAAAGAAGAGTTTGGATTAACTTATATTTTTATTTCTCATGATTTATCGGTAGTGAAATACATGAGTGATAGAATGATAGTGATGCAAGAAGGAAAAATTGAAGAAATGGGGGATGCTGACCAAATTTATAACAAACCTGGAACGCCTTACACTCAAAAATTAATTGATGCTATTCCTGAGGGAAAATTGGAAGACATAAAAAAGCATTTGGAAAGTAAAGGGATTTCTGTTTCTTAACATCCTTTATTAAAGTGCTCTTAGAGCGCCATTTCAGGAATATCCCCATCAATAATTAGGGTTGCCTCAGTAGATGTAATAATTTCTTCAACACTTACGCCTGGCGCTCTTTCCAACAATTTAAAGCCATTTTCTGTAACTTCTAAAACAGCTAAATTAGTTACTACTTTTTTTACGCAATTTACTCCTGTAATGGGTAAGGTACATTTTTTCAGAATTTTACTTTCCCCTGCACGGTTGGTGTGCATCATAGCTACAATAATATTGTCAGCAGAAGCTACCAAGTCCATAGCGCCCCCCATGCCTTTTACCATTTTACCAGGAATTTTCCAATTGGCAATATCTCCATTTTCAGATACTTCCATAGCTCCCAAAACAGTTAGTTGAACATGCTGTCCTCTAATCATTGCAAAGGAAGTGGCAGAATCAAAAAGTACAGCACCATCCAAAGTAGTAATGGTTTGCTTTCCTGCATTTATCAAATCCGGATCTTCTTCTCCTTCAAAAGGAAATGGCCCCATTCCTAACACTCCATTTTCTGATTGAAACTCAATATCAATTCCTTTAGGAATATAATTAGCAACCAATGTTGGGATGCCAATTCCTAAATTTACATAAGTATTGTGCTCTAATTCTTGAGCAATTCTTTGTGCTATTTGATTTTTATCTAAAGCCATTAGTCTCTTTTTCTAGTTGTTTTTTGCTCAATACGCTTCTCATATTTTTCACCTTGAAAAATTCTCTGAACAAAAATTCCTGGTGTATGAATTTGATTTGGATCAAGTTCTCCTGCTGGCACTAATTCCTCTACCTCAGCAACCGTAATTTTCCCTGCCATTGCCATAAGCGGATTAAAATTTCTTGCCGTTCCCTTAAAAATAAGATTCCCTGCTGTATCGCCTTTCCAAGCTTTTACAAATGCAAAATCAGCTGTAAGTGCTGATTCTAAAATATGAGGTTTCCCATTATATTCGCGTACTTCTTTTCCTTCTGCTACTTCAGTTCCATATCCTGCTGGAGTAAAAAATGCAGGGATTCCAGCACCTCCTGCTCTACATCTTTCAGCCAAAGATCCTTGAGGGATTAAATCAACTTCTAACTCTCCTGAAAGCATTTGTCTTTCAAACTCAGCATTCTCACCTACATAAGAGGATACCATTTTTTTGATTTGTTTTCTCTGCAATAAAAGTCCCAAACCAAAATCATCAACTCCAGCATTATTAGAAATACAAGTTAGCTCAAAAACATCCATTTTAGAAAGTGCTGCAATAGAATTTTCAGGAATTCCTGAAAGACCAAACCCGCCAACCATAAAAGTCATATTGTTTTCAACTCCTTTTAGTGCTTTTTCAATATTACTTACTGCTTTATTTATCATATCTTAAAATTCTTCTTCATATTCATCATTATTTCCTCCTTGAATTGATTCGCCACAATCAAGTCTATCATCAACTGACTGAGGAATATCAAAATCAATTGGATAAATTCCTGTCTCAAAAGTGTCAGCATAAACCCTCTGCATATACTCAGCAAAAACTGGCAAAGCCATATTAGCTCCTTGTCCATAATGTATTGTTCTAAAATGAGCAGCCCTATCCTCACAACCACTCCAAACTCCCGTTACTAAATTAGGAGTAATTCCCATAAAATAACCATCCGATTGATTTTGAGTAGTCCCTGTTTTACCACCCATTTCATTTTTAAACTGATACTTATAGCGCAACCTCACTCCTGTTCCTAATGTTTTATCAGCTGCAGGACTGTAAACGCCATCAACTACCCCCTGTAACATACGCACCATTAAACTAGCTGTTTCCTCACTCATTGCTTCCTGAGTTTTTGGAGTGAAATCTTCCAAAACAACACCATTCTTATCTTCTATCCTAGTAATAAAAATCGGCTCAGTCCAAACACCTTTATTTACAAATGTGGAGTAAGCACCTACCATTTCATAAACTGATAAATCAAAAGTACCTAAACATAAAGAAGGTACTGCTAATATCTTTGATTGAATTCCAATCTTCTTAGCTAAATCAACAACTGCATGAGGACCAAATTGCTTCATGATATAAGCAGTAATTGTATTGATAGAATTTGCCAAACCAAACTTTAGCGTAATATTCATTTCATCAAAATCATCACCAGAATTTTTGGGCGCCCAATCTTTAGCTAACCCCCATCTTTCTTTATCAAATACTACAGGAACATTTGGTATTTTATAACATGGAGAGTAGCCCTCTTGTATTGCTAGCGAATATAAAAATGGCTTAAAAGTTGACCCTACTTGTCTTTTTCCAACTTTAACATGGTCGTACTTAAAATGCTTATAATTTATTCCACCAACATATGCTTTTACAAAGCCAGTTTTAGGGTCCATACTCATCATTCCAGAATGGATGAAATACTTGTTATACTTTATAGAATCTCTTGGAGATAAAACAGTGTCTATTTCGCCACCCCAAGAAAACAAAGTCATTGGAACTTTTATTTTGAAAATTTGCTTAATCTCACTTTCTGATTTTCCAGCTTTTTTGAGCTTTCTATACCTTTCAGAGCGTTTCATTCCTGCATCAATAATAGCATTGATTTGCTCCCATTCAAAATCTTTAGGATATGGTGCTTTACTATACCCTTTCCAGTGTTTGTAAAAGTCCTTTTGAAGTGATGAAATGTGAGATTTTAGCCCTTCCTCTGCGAAAGTTTGGAGGCGAGAATTAATGGTTGTGTAAACTTTTAATCCATCAGTATAAGCATTATAGTTTGTTCCATCTGGCTTGGTATGATTGGAACACCATTCTTTTAACTGTCCCCTTAAATATTCTCTAAAATAAGGAGCTAAACCTTCATTATGACTAGCCTTTTTAAAATCTAAAACAATAGGCTGATTCTTGAGAGTATCAAATAATGAATCAGAAATAAACTCATATTTATTCATTTGAGAAAGCACAATATTTCTTCTTCCTTCAGTTAATTCTAATCTTCTATTTGGATTGTATAAAGCAGGGTTTTTTAGCATTCCTACCAACATTGCTGATTCTACTATATCTAACTCAAATGGTTTTTTATTAAAGTAAACTCCTGCTGCAGATTTAATTCCAACTGCATTATTTACCCAGTCAAATCGGTTTAGATACATTGCAAGAATCTCATCTTTTGTATATCTTTTCTCGAGCTGTGCAGCAATAATCCATTCTTTGAGCTTTTGCATTACCCTATCAATACCCGAGCTTGGTTTTGCAGTAAACAACATTTTTGCTAATTGTTGGGTAATTGTACTTGCCCCACCTGAACTACTTTTTCCTGTAACTGCACCAAAAATTGCTCTAAGTAAAGCTCGTCCGTCTATCCCTGAATGTTCTCTAAAACGAACATCCTCAGTTGCTATTAAAGCTGTGATTAAATTTTGTGGAATCTCATTGTAGCTTGCTCTACTTCTGTTTTCAAAAAAGTATTTTCCCAAAACAACACCATCTTCTGATATGATTTCAGTTGCTAAATTATTCTTAGGATTCTCTAATTGATCAAAAGTTGGTAAAGCACCAAAAAGCCCTAATGAAGTAAGCCAAACTAATGAGAAAAGTCCAATAAAAGGCCCTAAAACAACAAGCCATAATATGATTTTTTTTCCTCTAGTCATTTTGCTTTCTGATTATTAGTCCAATATCACTAACATGCTCCAAATTTTGTATTTTTTCTTTAGCACCAAATCGCATTGCTTGTTCAATATTTATTGAGTGGTTTCCTTTTTTTGAGAACACTTTATTTTTTGCAAAAAGATATTCAAACTCTCTTATGTCGCTAAGACCACTTCCTTTCCATTTTCCAATTTTATCAGCCAATTCAAGCTCTATAGTATCGTTTAAATCTCCTGATAGAAAAAGGAATAAGTTTTGGTATTCGTAATCAACAGTATGACGAACTAAAACACTCATTTCATATGGGGTTAAAGTATCTGAAATATTGTAATTAAAAGTTATAACACTATCAGAATGCCATGATTTTTCTTCAAAAGAAATGTGACTTTCATAAACTGTGTTATCACAAGAAAAAAAAACAAAAAACAAAAAAATGCCGCTCAAATTACGCATTCTTCTTTGGTTTATTTTCTTGCCTTCTTTGTTGTGCTTTAGCTTTGTTTTTTTTATAATTTTCTCTTCTTTCTGGTCGTTTTCTTTTTTTGCTTTTCTTAGGATTTTTCTTATCAAATCTATTGATATTATCTTGTCCCATTGCATCTTCAAAACTCACTTCTACAACTTCTTCTTCAACAGTAAACTCATCAAAACTTACAGGAATATCTCCTTTTTTATTTAATTCAATAAGCTGTTTTACACCATCAACAGGAAGTTCAATAAAATCTCCTGGACTTTCAGGATTATAATAAAACATTAATCTTTTAAATACATCCAGCTTTACGAATTTCCCAGTTCCTTTTTTGGTTTTCAATTGTACTTTATTACTTGGAAAGTCTTTAAGCGCCTCAACATAACCATCAAGCTCAAAGTTCAAACAACACTTTAACCTACCGCATTGCCCTGAAATTTTTTGAGGATTTATTGAAAGTTGTTGATACCTAGCTGCATTAGTTGAAACTGAAGGAAACTCTGTCATCCAAGTAGAGCAACAAAGCTCTCTACCACAACTTCCAATTCCTCCAATTTTAGCAGCCTCTTGCCTTACTCCAATTTGCCTCATATCTACACGAACACCAAATTGCCTAGAATATTCTCTAATTAATTCTCTAAAATCAACTCTTTTATCAGCAGTGTAGTAAAAAGTAGCTTTTGAATTATCTCCTTGAAATTCTACATCAGCCAACTTCATCTCAAGCTTATAATCTTCAATAATTCTTTTTGCTTTTTCAAGAATGCCATCCTCTCTTTCAATGGCTCCTTTTTGTTTTTCAATATCTGTTTCTGATGCTAAGCGATATAATTTTTTAAGAGGGTCTTTTTCAGTATTTCTATTTTTTCTAGTAATTTGAAGTGCCACTAATTCTCCAATCATAGTTATTTTACCAATATCATGCCCAGATTTATCTCCCTGAACAGCTACCATGTCTCCATGTTTTATATCAAGATTTTCTGTATTTATATAAAAATCTTTTCTGTCTCCTTTAAATTGAACTTCAATTAGGTTAGAATTATCAGTTTTGGGCCCATCAATTTGGTAAAGCCAATCAAATACTGAACTTACTCCACAACCTCTAGATTCTGAGACTTCACATGTATCACAACCTCCTCCGCTTCCACAACTCATATTTTATAATTTTATTTAAGTGCAAATTTACGCTTAACTTTTAAGAATTTTACCATTTTTAATGATAGCTCAAAAAATAAAATTTTTGCATTTGCATTTCTGTTAATTGATTTTATTGATTTTTCTAATTCTTCCACTATCATAACACTATTTTCCTCATGTATGAAAGGTGAAAATTTACCTATAAAAGCATGCTCTTTTTCGTTTGTTTTTAAAAGTGATGAGTTGGCAAAGTTCAAAATTAAACACTCCCTTATCATTTTTATAGCATAAGATAAAAACAATTTTTGGTGCTTTCTACCCATTGTTGAGATTTTATCCACCCATTTAGAGATTCCACCAACATCCATTTTGTATGCAAGCCTCATCCATGCTGAGAACTCCTCAAATAAATCTAAAATCCCTTCAGAATCTTGCTGAATTTTAATCATTTTCCCTAAATCAGCATCTGTAATATTTTTAAGCTGTTTTGCTTTTTCAAGAGTAATGCCTCCAAAATAATGAACAATATCTTCAGGATTGAAATCAGGGATTTTTAAAGTTTGTAAGCGAGAGATGATAGTTGGCAATAAATTATTTGCGTCTTCTGAAACCAAAATAAAAACTGTCCCTTTTGGGGGTTCCTCAAGTAGTTTTAGCAACTTATTGGCAACTGTAAGGTTCATTCTTTCTGGCATCCATATAAGAACAACTCTATATTCAGCTTCATAGTTTTTAAGACTCAATTTTCTTTGAATAGATGCTGCCTCATCAATATAAATAGACCCTTGTTGTCCTGTTTTATTCTCGGTACCAAAAGAATCAATCCAATCATTTATGCTAATATACTGATTAGATAAAATTAACTCTCTCCATTGATTTACAAAAATATCACTAGTTGGGGTTTTTACCCCATTCACTTTTAAAACAGGAAAAATTAAATGCAAATCGGGATGAGATAAATTAGAAAATTTCAGACATGATGAACAAGATCCGCAAGAATCATTCTCAGTTTTATTTTCACAATTTAAATATTGAGAATACGCAAGTGCAAGGGCTAATTTTGCACTACCACTTTTTCCTGAAAAAAGTTGTGCATGACTTATTCGATTGTTCTTAACCGCCTCAGTCAGTTGCTTTTTTACAGCATTATTGCCTATTATATCCTTAAATAACATTTAAAATTTCTTTCTGTCAAATGTAAAAAAAATGTACTGATTTATAGCATTTATTTTACTTTTGCAAAATGAAAAACATACAAGACGTTTCGCTAGAGGGCAAAAGAGTTTTAATTCGTGTAGATTTTAATGTTCCTTTGGATGAACATTTTAATATTACTGATAACAGTAGAATTCTTGCTGCACTACCAACTATTAAAAAAGTTATTTCTTGTGGAGGAAAAGCAATTCTAATGTCCCATCTTGGTAGGCCAAAAGATAGTTTTGAGGAAAAGTTTTCATTAAAACACATTGTAAAGCAGTTATCAAAATTAATAGATAGAACTGTAGCGTTTAGTAGCGATTGTATTGGAGAAAGCACTACTGCTGATATTTCTAAAATGGAGAATGGAGATGTGTTGGTTTTAGAAAACTTAAGGTTTTATAAAGAAGAAAAATTAGGAGGTCTAAAATTTGCTAAACAGCTTTCTGAACTTGCTGATATTTATATCAATGATGCATTCGGAACTGCTCATAGAGCTCATGCTTCTACAGCAATTATTGCAGATTATTTTCCTAATACTAAATATTTTGGGTTTTTACTGAGTGGTGAAATTGAATCATTAGAAAAAGCACTTACTACACCAAAAAGGCCTTTTACTGCAATTATTGGTGGAGCAAAAATCTCAGGAAAAATTGATGTTATAAAATCTCTTTTTGATAAGGTTGATAATTTAATTATTGGAGGAGGTATGGCTTATACTTTTGCAAAAGCTTGTAGTGGTAATATCGGGAAGTCTTTAGTTGAAGAAGAGAAAATTGCCCTTGCAAAGCAACTTATTGAAGATGCGAAAAACAGAGGGGTAAATTTACTGCTTCCAAGTGACTCAGTAAATGCAAATGATTTTAAAAATGATGCAAATACCAATATTACTGATATCAAAAATATTGCTGATGAATACATGGGGTTAGATATAGGCCCAGAAAGTATTGCTAGTTTTTCGAGTATAATTAAAAACTCAAAAACAATAATTTGGAACGGGCCAATGGGGGTTTTTGAAATGGAAAATTTCTGTAAAGGAACCAAAGAAATTGGTGAGGCAATTTGTGAGGCAACAGAAAACGGAGCATTCTCATTAGTTGGTGGGGGTGATTCAGTGGCTGCAGTAAAGAAATTTGGGTTTGCAGATAAAGTCTCTTATATTTCAACCGGTGGTGGGGCAATGCTAGAATACTTAGAGGGTAAAGAGCTTCCTGGTGTTGTTGCTATTCAGAAGAGTTAGAGTTATTTAGTTTGTTCTTTACTTCATCTGCACTTTTTTCTACTTTATCTAAAATTGTAGTTTTATGTTTGTTAATTTCTGGAGTTATCAAGTCGGATACTTCTTGGATAGGTTTTAACAGAACTGACTCGTCTTGTGTGTTTTTATCAATCAAATCATAATCAGAGACTATTGCTAAAAGAAAACTGAAAATCACTACAACTTTTAAAAAACCAAACATAGCTCCTAAAATCCTACTAACAAAGCCTAAAGCTAAAGCTTTAGTTAATTTATCAATAATATAACCTAATATTTTTATCATCAATACGCTTACTATAATTAGGGTTGCAAATGCTATTATTGGTATAAACTGCTCATATCCTCCTAAAATTTCTTCAAATTTTGGATGTAAATAAGAAGAAAAATTAATAGCTACATAAACTCCAATAATTAAACCTAATAAACCAGTAATCTCTTTTATAAGTCCATTAGTAAATCCTTTAATTAAACCATAAAGCAATGGGATTGCGATAACAATATCTAAATAATTCATTTGGTAAAGATATTAAAACTTACTTTTGCAAAATGGAAGATCTAAATAAAAAGTGGGATGCTTTAATTAAAAAGCTAGAAAAACAGTTTGATGATGAAATGACTCTTAAAGGAATTCTATACTTAATTGGAATTCAAGAATTAAATTTTGAAAGCTATCGTTTTAGTAGAGAGGAAAAATTAGATGTATTACATGTAGCAACTTGTAAGGTTTTGTGTTCGTTTGGCTACTATAAATTTGATAGTATTGATGAGGATGGATGGCCACATTTTACTGAATTAAAAGCAGTAAAAAACCTAACAGAAAACCAACAGGGATTATTAATGCAAGAGGCTATTTTAAAATATCTTGCTTAGTTTCTAATTTCTACAACTTGAGTTGTAATCTCTCCTTCTTTAATATTAATAATATTAGCCCCCATACGCTCAATATTATTATCAACTTGCCATAAAGCAGAAACATTCAGTATCATTGCTAGTGGTAAAGTAAATTCTGCTCTCCCATTATCATCAGTCCAATCAGCAACAAAAATATCTGAAATTTGACCTTGTGCGCTATAAACCGTGTCTAAATTAGACTTAATCATATAGTCAAAAGTATCATAATTATCAGGGTTATATGTGTAAAGTGAGTTTTTTAAAGGCATAGCATGTAACACAACTCTTGCATGTGAAATTGGAAGACCTGCATCATTTTTAACAACAATTGCTGCTATAGTTTCTTTTTCTTTTTTACAAGAACTAAAGTTTGTTACAATCGCTAGGGCAAAAACCCCTAATAATACTGACTTTAAAATTTTATTTAGCATAATTATTGTTTCTTTGTGTTTAGATAAGCAAAGATATACAATTTATTAGAATGTTAGAAACAGTTAAAGATTTACTACAAGAGGTTGATAGTTTTATTCCAAAATCCGAAAAGGAAGTAGAAGATTTTCGTCTGAAATTTTTAGGAAAAAAAGGGAAAATGAATGAGCTTTTTGCTGCTTTTAAAAGCGTTCCTAATGAAAGTAAAAAAGAATTCGGACAAGTAATAAATACGCTTAAACAAAATGCTCAAGTGAAAGTTGACTCCTACAAAGGAACTTTTGAAACAGAAAGCAATGATGGTGAAATTGACCTTACAAGACCTGTTTCTTTGGATAATTTAGGTAGCAGACATCCTATTTCATTGGTAAGAAATCAGATTGTAGATATTTTTAATAGAATTGGGTTTACAGTAAGTGAGGGGCCAGAAATAGAAGATGATTGGCATAATTTTTCTGCTTTAAATTTACCAGAAGAACACCCGGCAAGAGATATGCAGGATACCTTTTTTATACAAACTAATCCTGATGTTTTACTTAGGACACATACCTCATCCGTACAGGTAAGGTATATGGAAAATAACAACCCGCCAATTAGAACACTATCTCCTGGTAGGGTGTATAGAAATGAGGTGATCTCAGCAAGAGCACATTGTATTTTTCATCAAGTGGAAGGATTGTATATTGACGAAAATGTAAGTTTTTCGGACTTAAAACAAGCGCTATTGTATTTTGCAAAAGAGATGTTTGGAGAAAAAACAAAAATAAGATTAAGACCCTCTTACTTCCCGTTTACTGAGCCAAGTGCTGAGGTAGATGTAAGTTGTAATATTTGCAATAGTAAAGGATGTAATGTATGTAAATACACAGGTTATTTGGAGATTTTAGGTTGCGGTATGGTGGACCCAAATGTATTGGAAAACTGTGGAATTGACTCTAAGAAATATAGCGGTTATGCCTTTGGAATGGGAATTGAAAGAATTGCCATGTTAAAATATGGAGTAAAAGATTTACGCTTGTTTTTTGAAAATGATGTGCGTTTCTTAAAGCAGTTTGATAAGAGTATTTAAACTTAAATGGAAATTCTTTTAATCTGCTTAGCTGCATTTTTTGCATCACTACTTACTTTCTTTTCAGGTTTTGGTTTAGGAACTATCCTGATGCCTGTTTTTGCACTTTTCTTTCCTTTGGAAATGGCAATTGCTTTAACAGGTGTTGTGCATTTGCTAAACAACCTCTTTAAGATGTATTTGGTAGGGAAAGAAGCTAATTGGAGAATCGTTGTACAATTTGGTGCTCCCGCGATAGTGAGTGCATTAATTGGAGCATGGATACTGATGTCTTTTTCTGAAACTACAGCATGGTACACTTATACTTTAGGTGCAAAAGAATTTATGATTACTCCCATAAAAGTGATGATTGCTATTTTAATGTTTGCTTTTGCATTTTTGGAATTATTACCCTTTTTCAAAAAATTAGAGTTTGATGAAAACAAACTATTTTTTGGAGGTGTTATTAGTGGTTTTTTTGGAGGTCTATCAGGACATCAAGGAGCGCTAAGAAGTGCTTTCTTAATTAAGTGTGGATTGAATAAGGAAAGTTTTATTGCTACTGGGGTTATGATTTCCTCTGTGATTGATATTTCAAGAGTATCAGTTTATTTTACAAAATATAGTTCTATGGGAATAGAAGAAAATATCAATTTGCTTTTAGCTGCTGTATTAGCTGCCTTTGCTGGCGCTTTAATTGGTAAAAAAATACTGAAGAAAATCACAACTACATTTGTGCAAATTACTGTTGCGGTAATGATTATGCTAATGGCAATTGCTATTGGGTTGGGGGTTCTATAAAAACAAAAAACCAGCCTTTCAGCTGGTTTTCTTTTATATATTTTTCTCTACCTAAAACTCCAATCGTAAGTATGTAAGTTTTCTACCGAGTGGCGCAACAAATCTATTGCTCCTCTAACATCCTTTTTGTGTACCATTTCAATAGATTGATGTATGTGTCTTGTTGGGATAGAAACCGCCCCCGCAATACATCCACCTGGATTCATTCTTTGTATTCCTGCTGTATCTGTTCCTCCTGCAGGTAATATTTCTAATTGTGTTTTTAGCTTCTTCTTTTTCGATAACTCCTTCATGTATTTTACCATACGGTAATCACATACAGTTGCTGAATCCATCACCTTAATACAAGCACCATCACCCAAAACAGAAACTTGTTCTTGCTTTGTGCTTCCTGGAGTATCCCAAGCGATAGTAGTATCTAATCCAAAACCAAAGTCAGGATTTATATCCATTGAAGAAACATTTGCCCCTCTAATTCCTATCTCTTCTTGAACAGTAAATACACCATACACATCATAAGGAGGTGTTTTTTTCATTTCACGGAACATCTCAATAAGTATAAATACAGAAACTCTATTATCTAAAGATTTACAGTTGATACAATCTCCCATTTCAATCAGCTCACTGCTTCTGGTAATAGTATCACCAACTGAAATTATTTTGTCTAATTCTTTTTTAGGCCTTCCAGTATCAATAAAATAATCTTTAATAGTAGGCACTTTTGCTCTATCAGCAGCATTCATCAAATGAATTGGCTTACCTCCCATTACCCCAATCACATCTTCTGTTCCATGTATTATTACTCTTTGTGCGGTTAAAGTTTTAGGATCAAAACCGCCTAAAGTATGAAAGTAAACAAATCCTTTATCACCAATGTGAGTTACAATAAAGCCAATCTCATCCATATGAGCTCCAATCATTACTCTTTTCCTTTCTTTTCCTTTTTTAATCGCGACCAAGTTCCCTAGATTATCAATCTTAATTTCATCAACTAAACCTGTTGTTTCTCTTAGTACAATTTCTCTTACTCTTTGTTCGTGTCCTGGAGCTCCCGCCACCTTACAAATTTCTGCTAATAATGCTGTATTTATCATTTTTGGTTTTATTTTACTTTACTAATTTTCATCATATTTGTCATGCCTTTTTCTTGGGCTGGCATACTGGCCAAATTTACAACTAAATCGCCTTTTTTAAGGTGTTTTTCTTGCTTTAGTATTTCTTTTGTTTCTCTAATGGTTTGATCAGTTGTTGTTCCTCTGTCATAATAGAACCCCTGAACCCCCCAGACCAAACTAAGTGTATTTAAAATCGTATGATTATTGGTGAAAGCATAAATAAAAGCTTGGGGCCTAAAACTTGAAGTTTTTATGGTATTAAACCCAGAATAAGTAACGGTAATTATTGCTTTAGCCTTTGTGTTTTCCGCAATATCACAAGCATGAGAGCAGATAGCATTACTCAACAATCTACTGTTATTTATCAATGGCCTAATTACTTTATTCTGAGAAATATTATGCTCACTTGCTTCAACATCCCTAATAATTTCCCTCATAGTATCTACAGTATTCAATGGATATTTCCCTACTGATGTTTCTCCTGAAAGCATTACCGCATCAGCCCCATCAATTACTGAGTTAGCTACATCATTCACTTCTGCTCTTGTGGCTGATGGGCTTTCGAGCATGCTTTCGAGCATTTGTGTTGCAATAACAACTGGCCTAGCATGAATAATACATTTGTTTACTATCATCTTTTGATATACAGGAACTTTCTGAGGAGGGACTTCAACACCCAAATCACCTCTAGCAACCATTATTGCATCAGTTACATCAATAATTTCATCTATATTTTTTATTGCTTCAGGTTTTTCAATCTTTGCAATTACTTTATGGTGTAAATTTCTTTTTGCAATTATCTCCTTAAGAATGCGAACATCATCAGCCTTTCTTACAAATGAAAGTCCAATCCATTCAATTTTTTCTGACAACACAAACTCTAAATCTTCTTTGTCTTTTTTAGTAAGACAAGGAAGGGAGATTGGTGTATTAGGTAAGTTTACCCCTTTTCTTGATTGCAATAGACCTCCAAAAACTACTTTTAAAACTACCGTATCTTTTTTATTTGTACTAACTACCTTAAGTGCTAGTTTTCCGTCATCTAACAATACTTTATCTTTTGCATTAACATCTTTCGCAAAATTCTGGTAGTTGATGTAAATGCAATCTTTTTTATCTTTAGTGCTAAAAATCACTTCATTCCCTTTTACAAGATTTATTGGATTTTTAAATTCTCCAACTCTGATTTTTGGTCCTTGTAGGTCCGCTAATATTGCAGTGTGAACATGTAGTTCTTGGTTAATTTCTTTAATATTTGAAATTATTTCTTTTGCATCATCATGAGTTAAATGAGAGAAATTTAACCTACAAACATTCACCCCTTTACCAATAATCTTCTTCAACATTACTTTTGAAGATGTAGCTGGACCAATTGTTGCTATTATTTTAGTTTTTCTTATCATGTATTATAAATCTTTCACTTTTTTTAGTTTTTTCTAAGTCTAGTTCAAACACCAAAAGTATGTCATTTATTGCTCTTAATTTACTTAAAAACGACTCTTTTGTATCACACCAGCACTCATCTTTAATAACTAAAAAGTAATTTACACTTTTTTGTGATGGAATTAAGTAACCCTTCTTGGTTCTGTTGGCAAGAAGGTCAATCTGTGCTCCGCTTTCAGTTTTAGTTTTATATCTTGTAAATAACAATTCATCTGAAATCGAATGCTCATCAGTCATTTCAAAATTTAATAAAAGTGTGTTATTTAAATTCCAACACAGTTTATATGCTTTGCTATGGCTGTTTATTGCTAAAACAACAAATTCATATTCTTGTTCACATTCTAATGTGTAATGCGTTTTCATTAGGGCTAAAATACAATTTTATATGCTTTTTTGGCTGCTTTTTGTTCGGCTTCCTTTTTTGATGATCCCTTTGCTTCTGCAATTTTATTATTATTAAGATAAATTGCAATTAAAAATTCTTTCTTATGATCAGGCCCTTCTTGTTTTTCCACTTTATACTCCATATTTATATTCTTCTTTTGGGAATATTTTAAAAGTTTACTCTTAAAATCTGTATCTGATAATTCATTTATAAACTCTGAAGTGTAAATATGCTTTTGAACAAATAAGTTTGTTTTACCAAAACCCTTGTCTATATAGATTGCTCCTATAATTGCCTCCAAAGTATTTCCATAAACACTAAGAGGTATTTTATTCAATTTACTTTTAATCTCTTGAGTTGGAATTATCTTTTTACCAACCAGGTTCAAGTGTTTTCTCCCTACAATTATTGCTCTTTTTTGAGATAAAAAACCCTCTGCTTCACTGGGATAATCATTAAATAATGATTCCGAAACTATAGAGGATAGAATCGCATCACCTAGGTATTCTAATCTCTCGTTATGACTATTCTTATTGGAAGATTTATGAATAAATGCTTTTTTATAAATTTCATTTTCTGAATGATACCCTAATAATTGAAATAAAAAAAGCTCACCTTTATTTTTAAAAGTGAGCTTTGATATTATTGTTTTAAAAAAACTTATGATTCGTATTTTTTAAATAATACAGAGGCATTATGTCCTCCAAATCCAAATGTATTAGTAAGTGCATAATTAACTTTTCTTTTTTGTGCTGTATTAAAAGTTAAATTCAACTTATTGTCAATATTTGGATCATCTGTTTTATGATTTATTGTAGGAGGAATAGTGTCATTTTTTACCGCCATTATACAAACAATAGACTCAATTACTCCAGCAGCACCCAAAAGATGTCCTGTCATTGATTTAGTTGAGCTAATATTTAAATTATACGCATGCTCCCCAAACAAATCCTTAATTGCCTTTGTTTCTGCAATATCTCCAAGAGGTGTAGATGTTCCGTGAACATTTATATAATCAATATCTGTAACATCAACACCAGCGTCTTCAATAGCTAGTTTCATTACATTTCTTGCTCCTAATCCTTCCGGGTGTGGAGCTGTAATGTGATGTGCATCTGCTGTTAATCCTCCACCAACAACTTCTGCATAAATTGTTGCTCCCCTTTTTATAGCGTGCTCATATTCTTCCAACACAATTGCTCCAGCCCCTTCTCCCATTACAAAACCATCTCTATCTTTATCAAATGGACGAGATGCTGATTGTGGATCATCATTACGAGTAGATAGCGCCATCATTGCGTTAAAACCCCCCATTCCTGTTTCAAAAACACAAGCCTCAGAACCACCAGCAATAAAAATATCTGCCTTATTCCATTTAATATAATTAAACGCGTCAATTAATGCATTTGTTGATGAAGCACAAGCTGAAACTGTAGTAAAGTTTGGGCCTCTAAAACCATATTTTATTGAAATATGACCAGCAGGAATATCAGAAATTAACTTTGGAATAAAAAATGGACTATATCTAGGTGTTCCGCTCCCCTTTGCAAAATCAGAAGCTTCTTGTTGAAATGTTTTCATTCCTCCAATTCCAGAACCCCAAATAACTCCAGCTCTATCTAAATCTATGCCCTCAATATTTAAAAGCGAATCATTTATTGCCTCATCCGCTACAACCATAGCGTACTGGCAAAAAGGATCCATTTTTCTTGCTGCTTTTTTGTGTAAAAAATCTGTAACCTCAAAGTCTTTTAACTCGCAAGCAAATTGTGTTTTAAAATTTGAAGCCTCAAAATTGGTGATTGGTGCGGCACCACTTACTCCATCAACTAATGATTTCCAATAATCTTGTAAATTGTTACCTATAGGAGTTAAAGCTCCTATTCCTGTAACAACTACTCTTCTGCTTTTCATTTTTAGTTAGGCTTTCGCTTCTTCAATAAAAGAAACAGCATCACCAACTGTTGCAATAGCTTCAGCTTTATCGTCTGGAATTTGAATGTCAAATTCTTTTTCGAATTCCATAATAAGCTCTACTGTATCTAAAGAATCTGCTCCTAAATCATTTGTAAAACTTGCTGCAGCTGTTACCTCACTAGCATCAACCCCTAGGTTATCAATAATAATTGCTTTTACTTTTTCTGCTATATCTGACATGTTAATATGTTTTTAGTTAATAAGGTGCAAATAAAACTATAATAAAAAGAATTTGCAAACTTTCTTATTTTCTATTTTAACATCTGTTTGTTTATACTATTTTTGATAAAAATTTTTAGGAGTGAAAAAGTTAGCAATTTTTGGTTCAGGAGCGGGAAGTAATGCTGAGAATATTTGTGTTTATTTCAATAAATCATCTGATATTAAGTTAGTGATGATGTGTACAAATAGAAAAGATGCTTTTATTGTAGAGAGAGCTAAAAAATTGAAGATTCCAATGGTTTTTACATCAAAAACTGAGCTTGAAAATTTTGATGACTTAGCTAAAATACTGGTAAAATATCAGGTTGATTATATTATTTTGGCTGGATTTTTATTAAAAATACCTTCAAAAATGATTGAACAGTACCCCAATAAGATTATTAATATTCACCCTGCTTTGTTGCCTAAATATGGTGGAAAAGGGATGTATGGTGAAAATATTTATAAAGCAGTTTTGGAAAACAAAGAAACTGAAAGTGGAATTAGTGTCCATTTTGTAAATCAAAATTATGATGAGGGAAAAATTATTTTCCAAAAAAGTTTTAGTCTTTCTCCTGATGAAAATTTAGAAAGTTTAACTGCTAAGATTCACGAATTAGAACAATCTTTATACCCTAAAATTATTGAAAAAACATTATTCTCCTTATGAGTATAATTATTTATACTGATGGCTCAGCTAAAGGCAATCCTGGAAATGGGGGTTATGGAATTGTAATGATGAGTGGTAGTTATCGAAAAGAATTAAAACAGGGGTTTAAGTTGACTACAAACAATAGAATGGAATTATTGGCTGTAATTATTGCTCTTGAAAGTGTAAAAAAAGCAAATTCTGAAATTACAATTTACTCTGACTCAAAATATGTTATTGATTCAGTAGAAAAAAAATGGGTGTTCGGTTGGGAGAAAAAGAATTTCAATAAAAAGAAAAATCCTGATTTATGGATTAGGTTTCTTAAAATTTATAGAATGCAAAAAGTTTCTTTTATCTGGGTAAGGGGTCATGCTAACAACAAGGAAAATGAAAGGTGTGATTTTTTAGCAGTTGAAGCTGCTGATGGCCAAAGCCTATTAACCGATCAGTGGTATGAAAACAATGTGGCTAATAAGGGTGATTCTTTATTTTAAAGAAATATCAAACTTAACCAAATTCACAAACTCATTAATTCTTGCGTCAACATCATCCTGGTTGATTTCAGTTAATTTCTGTGTTCCAAATTTCTCCACACAAAATGATGCCATTGCAGAGCCGTTAATTACTGCTCTCTTCATGTTTTCAAACGAAACATCATTAGTTTTAGCTAAATAACCAATAAATCCTCCTGCAAAAGAATCTCCCGCTCCTGTTGGATCAAAAACTTCTTCTAAAGGTAATGCTGGTGCAAAAAACACTTCTTTGTTATTAAATAACAATGCCCCATGCTCACCTTTTTTAATAATTAAATATTTAGGTCCCATTGCTAATATTACTTTTGCCGCTTTAACTAACGAGTATTCGCTAGAAAGCTGACGCGCTTCTTCATCATTAATGGTAAGAACATCAACTTCTTTTAATGCTTCTTTCAGGTCATCCATAAAAAGATCCATCCAAAAATTCATAGTATCCAAAACAATTAATTTTGGCCTTTTTGTCATTTGATCTAAAACCTTCTTTTGTACCGAAGGCATCAAATTTCCTAACATTAAAAATTCTGAATCTTTAAATTCTTCTGGTACAATTGGTTCAAAATTTTCTAAAACATTAAGTTGAGTGTCCATTGTATCTCTAGTGTTCATGTTATTATGATACTTACCTGACCAGAAAAAAGTTTTCTCTCCTTCTTTTATTTGAAGCCCTTTAGTGTTTACATTTTTTTCTTTTAACATTTGAATGGTCTCTTTAGGAAAGTCTTCTCCAACTACAGATACTAAATTTAATTTCTTTGTAAAAAAAGATGATGACAAGCAAATATATGTTGCTGCCCCTCCAACTATTTTATCTGTTTTTCCAAAAGGTGTTTCTATCGCGTCAAAAGCTACTGTGCCTACTACTAAAATACTCATAAAATTTTTTTTGCAAATATATTGTATTATTTAATCCATTCTTATATTTTTGCAGCCGTTTTTAACAAACACTCCTCCTTAGCTCAGCTGGTTAGAGCATCTGACTGTTAATCAGAGGGTCCTAGGTTCGAGTCCTAGAGGGGGAGCAATAGATAAAGAGGTCTACATAGTAAGTGGGCCTCTTTTTTTGTGCCTTATACATTGACCCAAATTTAGTAAAAAAAAGTACCTAATAGCAGTTTAATGGCAGTAAATAGACAGTTGTTTCTGCTTTTTTATAAAAATCATTTTTATTCACAATTAATAATCATGAAGCTTTCTGTGGTAAGCTAAGTTCTGTTTATTAATTTTGTGATTAGCTAAGAAACTAAAACATAGGTATATCTTCTTTTTTTAGGGGAGTTAACGTTTAAAAAATCTTATCAATTTATTGAATGAAAAAATTAAAAAAAATTAGAATTAGTTTAAAAAAGATTTTAAATCATCTATTTACAGAAAAAAGTCTTTTCTTATTTTCACTTCTCATTAGTTGTAATTATCAAGTTGAAAAAGACTTACATTTTAAAAAAGAGACAGAAAAGAAATCAGAACAGACAATATCTAAAGCAGATTTAACAGATAGTTTTGAGTGGCCAAACAACTACAACTATAATCCTTTATTATTTAATTATGGAGACTCACTAGGTAAAAACTCTAAATTACTTTTTTATAAAAAGAATCCTTTCTCTGGAATAATTTCTGGAAAAACTTTCATGGGAGAATCCCCACTTTTGTTTCCTGGCCTTCATTTTGCCCAATCTTCTTCATGGGAAGCAAATATCCGTAATGGTATTTGGCAAGAATACTCTGTTTCCTTTGAAAACCCAAATCTATGGCTTTTTCAGAATTATCGTAAAAATGGATGCACAAGCAGTGATGATGATATAAAGCATTTTCAAAATAAAACAGTAAGAATAAAAATTAAAAAGAAAGAAATTAATAATATTAAAATTTTTGAGTTTTCTTTATTTGTAATTGAACAATCTAAGGATGAATTAGTCACTAGTAGCTCATTAAGAGCCAGGGCTTCAACTAAATACCTAGAGGTTTATGAAAGATCTCTAGAAAATTTTCATGAAAGATCTTTAAGCTATAAAACTTATAGTGGTATTGAACAAGTCTTATCTGTAAGTTCTTTTCAGTTTTGTCAGGCTTTTACCACTTCTATTTTACATCCAAAAGACTATTTAACAGAAAAAAAACCTACAGAGACTGTTCGTTGTGATGGCTCTATAGAGGAAAGCAACAAATACGCAGTTTGGAGAGGGTCTCCATCCTTTTGGGCTGATAATTTTTTTGAATGGGAGATTTTTGATCAAAATTCAAATCTTATTTTAAGCAATCAACAATTCAAATAAAAGCTCAAATCAACAGAAAAGGAAACAGATGCTATGCTTTACAAGCTAATCTTACAGATGAGGAAATTACTATTGTTGAAAACGCTTAAGTGATGTATCTATATCCCTGCAACTATAAAAAGATCCTCTCATTAGTTTAATTTTTAATGTTGATTCTTTTTAATTCACTTAATACCTTCCTCTTTGATTTGATTAAGTCAATATTAGGGTTTCCCTTTTTTTTGTTCATCTCATAAGTTATTTCTCTAGCCAATTTTCTCTTTGCTTTATGTAATTCACGTATTTTTTCTACTTTAATTGCTTTCTCAGGGGCAATTTGTCTTACAGCCTTCTTCAGATTGTAATAAGCTGGTCTTACTAAAGATATTTTACTGCTCTTTTTGTGGATTGCATTCCACAGCAACAAAGGATGTTTTTCTGTAAAAGTTGCAACCCTTGCTTTATGTTCACCTATTGATACAACATCACAACCTCTCAACTTTGAAGTGATATTGAACACATACGTGACCTTAGTTCTTGACTTATGCTTACCCATAACTATTATCTGTATTAGACCAGAAGCTGTAAAGCTAAGAAGGCAGCACCCTCAATCCAAATTTTTAAACCTATAGATATTAACACCTATGGGTGAAAAATGGGTGAAAATCATCAAAAATGGGGTTAATTGAACTGAGTCAGCAATTATTATGCTTAAATCTTTGTTAATCAATTAATTAGATTGTTGTTAATAACTTTTCCTGATCTATATGTTAAAAGCTCTGGGCTTCCTCCTGATCTGCTCCCTAAATATAAAAGTTTTGAAAATTGTTGATGAAATAAATGAAGGTTATATAATGGCTTATGACAATCTAACCTATTATAAAAGGAGTTACACCTATATCAAGAAGATAGTCTTTTTTTTTGACAAAATCAATAGCAAACACCCTATTATTAGAAAATAAACAGCATACATATAGCTAGCACTAGGAAATTATTTTTAAAATTTTAATCAATTTTGATCAAATCTCCCATTATTTGAAATGAATAAACCTCTTTTAACTTTAATTCATCTGTATCAATAGCATTAAGCCCTGCAACCATTAACATTTTATCAATTATATAATCTCTTTCTGACTTTTTAGTGGTTTCAAATAAAATCCAAGCATTGGACTGATCTTTTAGTTTCCACCCATTCTCAAACTCAATTTCTATATAATGAATATCATAGGGCTTGTTATTAATATAGTCTAATAGCTCTAAGGTGTTGTTAAAATTCTTTTTTAACCATCTCTTTGGGTGTATTGTGTTTTTTCTTTGATGAACACCATTATTTATTTGGTAGCAAATTTTTTTAGATTTAATTTTTAAGTCCTTAAAATGCATTAGTATCCATAGATTTGATCTTGAATTATCAATTCCAAAAACAACAGACTCTTCATTTATTAATTCTATAGTTCTTATTAATTTATTCATTTTTTCATGTGTGTTAAGCGCTATGTGGGTTCTGTTGATCTGCTCCCCACCTATAATTTGACCGTGTGTCACCCCCTCTTGGGTACACTTTATATGTCAATTTTATTGAGTCAAACTGTGTTTTAAAAATATGAGCACCTAATAATATTAATATAGCTAACATACTTATTTGCTGTCTGAATCAAATAAATAAGCATAATGTTTGAAGACATCTATATTAATAATTTGGCCAACCTTTATCCCAATCAGGTGTAATACCGTTATCGTTTAAATATATTCCTAACCATAGCCATATAATAAAAAATACAAACCAAACAATTTTATCTTTAGTTGTTGGGTGTGATTCTTCTCTAATGAATTGTAAAAAAGGAATAACAACACCTATTCCAACAAAAAAGCTAATGGCCAATACAATTCCCCCAAAGAATGTTTCCATATTTTTTAATTTAATAATTTAAAATTACAATTTCTTTTTTAAAATCCTTGTGATCACTTCCTTCATCTTTGTGATTAAAGATTTCAATATGTTGATTAATTATTAACGTGTCTGGAAATACAAACTCAATCTCTTGTCTTTTTATGTTTATTTCATTTATTCTCTCATCACTAACAAGTGTGTCAAACACATTGTTGAGGTAATTATCTTCATTAAGAGATAAAATAGAAATATATGATTCAGTAATTCCACCCATAAAATAAGATGAATTAACTACTAAAAAATCTTTTTTTTTGTGTTTAAATTGCTCAAAAGGAGGTGGTGATCCCCAGCTACCCATCTTTAAAGTATCAATAGTATTTCTTTTTTCTATAAGTATATATCCCGGACACATATGGCAGTCTAGTGTGTTGTTTTTTGAAGTAATAGTTATTTCATCATTAGCCTTAGTAAAGCTAAAAAAGAGAATAATAAATAAAAAATAAAGTGTTTTTGGCATGTGGGTAAATTTAGTAAATCCTTTGATTTTTTGTTTGGATTAGAAAATATTGTTGTTTTTTAAATGTGGCATATCTTTCTCATTTAGTTCTGTTATTTCTAAACCACGTAAGTAGGTTAGACTTACGTTTATTGATGAGTGCCCCATAGCCTTCTGTAGCTTTGTTATAGAGCCAGTTCTTTTAAAGATATCAATAGCTCCAGAGTGTCTAAATGAGTATAGTGTTTGTCCTTCTTTTAAAACCTTACTTTGTTTCTTATATCTACTCCAGAGTGCTTTGAAGTAGTCTGGGTTTCTACTGCTTTGATCTCCAGTAAACACGTTGTAATTTAAACCTTTTTTATTTAGGTAAGGCTTGATAAAACCAGGTACTGGCACAATCCTGTTTCTTCCAGACTTATTTCTAAACCCTGAAAGATTAATAAAGCTTAAATCATTTGAGAAATCTACCCATGTTAATTCTCTAATTTCTCTATGGGGCCTAAGTAAGCAGCCATAGGTCAACAAACAACACAAATGCAAGTGCTTATTAAAGAGCTTAATGTCTTCTAATATAGTGGCAATATCATCAAAAGGTTTGTGTAAAATAGACTTAGCTTTCTTGCTTTTTATCTCAACCATAGGATTAGCCTCCAATCCTAGAGACACAGCTTCATTTATAAGCACATTTAAGTATCTTTTAAGGGTGTTGTGAGAGGTTCCAGAGCTATACCTTGAAAGAATATTTTTAAGAGTTGTGACGTCAAGCTTTGAAGAGCTTATTTCTTGGGCTAAACAGTTAAAACTAAACTGTAACATAGTCTTATATTTAATAGAATAATCACTAGCTAGTTTTGAATCCAGAGCTTGCTTAATATAGTCAAGGTCTAAGAGTTTACCGCTCACTAATTTTGAGGACCTATATGAAAGTAAAACATCCCCATTTAAAAGGTAGCTATAAATCTCAGCGGCCAGTACTTTAGCTATAGATAATCTTTGTTCAATTGGATAAGAATTTGGGTTAGTAAGTGAATTGATTCTCTTACCATTGGAAAGCCTGTACCTCTTATTCTTGATATAAAAGGATACAAAAACTTTGTTTGAAGAGTCAGTGTGAATTTTAGGAAATTGTAGTTTCATTTGGCAGTGCTTAGACAGTTAAATTTAATTGTCTGCATAAGACACTGTTAATCAATAGCTCAGCTGGTTAGAGCATCTGACTGTTAATCAGAGGGTCCTAGGTTCGAGTCCTAGAGGGGGAGCAAAAAAACCAATCATATGATTGGTTTTTTTTATTTTAAAAAATCCCTACCGCTAACTGTATCCATATAGTTAAGAATATTGCAACAACACATATGATAATTGTTGTGTTATGCGTATATTTTTTTGAATATCTAATCAAAAATAAAGTTGTTGTTAGTAAAAACCCCATCATTAAAAAATCAAAAATATTCCAATTAACTTCACTAGAAAACTGCATTGTAAGAAGTGGGAGTAACAAAATACCAAAAACTATTAAAAATATTCTTTTCATCTAAAATCAATATTAAACAAAAAATATGTTTTACTCTTTGATTTTTTTATTTGCTTACAATAACGCTATTTTGCGCACTAATATTGTTCTTAAACTCCACACCATCAATATTATATACAATTACATCTTTTAAGGTACACACCCATTTGTTATCAAAATCATCAATAAATAATGAGGTTACAAGCGCTTTTTTGTGGCTTATTTTATGTTTTTTCCAATCTTCTCCATCAAAAGAAACAACTCCTTTGTCGGTTCCCACCCAAATTTGATCATAATCATCATAAACCAAAGATTTAATTGTATTTGTTTTAAGTGGTGTATTTTTTTTATTGAACAAAACCCATTGATCGTCTAGTATAGTAATTATACCTCTTTTTGTTGCTATCCATTTTTTTCCTTCCCCGTCAATTACTATATCCCAAATATTATTATTGGGTAACTCTGAGTTTTTTGTGTTATAAATTCTCCATATATTATTTGAAAAACTATATAAACCGCTATTTGTTCCAAGCCAAACGACATTATTATGATCTACACTCATTGATATAAAATCATCATCAATTATTCCATTTTTATCACTTGACAAAATCACTTCAAAATCATTACTATATTTTACCAACCCTTTTGATGTTGCTATTAAAATATTATCTTTTGTTTTTATAATTTTCCTGATTTTATCAGAAGGGAGTTTGCTGTTTTTTGAAGTATAAACATCCCAAGTGTTATTATCAATTACCAGAAACCCTTCAGTGGTACCAATGTATTTTGTGTTGCCAACTATTTTTATTGATAAAATCTTATTAGAAGGTAGTTTGCTGTTTTTAGATGTGATTGTATGCCACCTTTTTCCATTGTAACAAATTAAACCTTCAAGTGTTCCTATCCAATTTAATCCAGTATTATCAGTTGCAATTGCGGTTATGTTTTGATCAGGAATAGGAGGGTTTGAGAAACTAAATGTTTTTTTACCCTCTGTTTGTGCAGAAAGTAAAAATGGTAAAATAATAATTGTAAGTAAAGATTGTTTCATAGTCGTTTCCCGTTACTTTGATTAACGACTATGTTTTAGGAAGGGTTACGAAATACTATTTTTTCTTTTTAAAAAGTCTGCTTTTTCCTTTTTTAGTTTTTCCTCCAACCTTATCTCCATCTTTATAAAGCACTAAACTCCATTTTGTTTTTTTCTTTTCTTTTGTTTTGGTAGACGACCCATCATAATCAGCACATTTTAGAGTTGAAGTACCGTTAAACGTTTTCTTTTTTGTTCTGCATGACGATAAAATCAAAACACTTAACAACAAGATAATGATATGTTTACTTTTTATTAGCACTTGATGGTAAAATTACTATTATTTTTGCCACAATAATATGAAGAAAAAGAAAAAATCTA
>Ga0209223_10001365_pt1 | contig 26845 bp, 22 predicted proteins | sample COG_06_FD_184750 | JGI IMG/M metagenome (GOLD analysis project Ga0209223, IMG submission 184750) | Pelagic Microbial community sample from North Sea - COGITO 998_met_06 (SPAdes) (version 2) | ecosystem: Environmental > Aquatic > Marine > Neritic zone/Coastal water | place: Helgoland, sampling...
TTTGATCATAGATCAAACCTCTATTGATTGTATCAATCACCACTGATGCCTCATACTGTGCCATTAGTTCTCGAACAATCGGCAAAACAATTTGTACAAACTTTTTTCTCCACCGTATAAAATCTTGTTGTAGTTTTTTATCTTTATTCGTTCTGAATTTGCGCATTTTTTCAACCTTAGAATCAAATTCATCCGCTAAAACTTGAAAGTCCTCTGGCGTAACAATTAAACGTTGATCAGTTAACTTTTGTTCCTCCAAAATAAAATCTTGCTCCACCTTACTTGCTTCAGAAAATAAAAGAGCTTGCTTTTCTTCAAACGCTTTTAATAGTGCTCTACCTGCAACTGACTTTTTAAAGAGGTCATCTTGAGACAAAACAAGGACAGAACTTTTATTAATAACTCTGTTTTGACCCACAGCACTCGATGACAATGAGCTTAATAAAACCGTAAATATAAGAACAAAAATTTTACAAAAGCCCATTTTATAAATGACCTCCCCCTAAAACCGAGTAGCTAAATTTAAACTAAAAGTTTCGGTTACATCCACTCCCTCAATATAATCGATTGGTTTAGACCAATTAAATTGCAGTGGACCTATGGGCGTGCTCCAATATAATGAAACCCCAGCACTACTTCTAAAGACCCTATCCGAATATAAAACTGATTGCCCTACCTCTGCGTCAGTTTCTAAAGACCAAAGTGATCCAACTTCAGAAAAAACTCCTCCGTACAACCCTAACTCTTCTGGGAGACCTAACGGAAAATTTGCTTCTAATCTTCCCATCATATATTTCTCCCCACCTATCGCATCTCCAGATACGTCCCTTGGACCCATCTCTCCAAATTGAAATCCACGAAAATTTCTTCCACCCAATTTGAATCTATCCGTTACTCGCGAGAAACCGTTAAAGCTATCTAAGCTTCCACCTTCTAACTCAGCCGATAATATGACTTTATCATTTAGAATTCCCTGATACAGCTTGCTTCGAATAGAGCTTTTCAGCAATCCTGTATTCCCCCCCAACCCAGAAAGAGCACTGGAAACCCTTACAATATAGCCCCCAGTTGGTTCGATAATTGAATTACGTTGGTCGAAAATAAGCGTCGAGCTAATTGAGGAATCAACATATGATCCATCGTCACCACGCAAAACAACAGATTCACTATTCTTTGAGTTTATTTCTAAGCTTTCAATTTTGTAGGACACACTCATTTTGGAATTTGGTCCCACACGGAACCCTAGCGAAGGGCTTAATGAAATTGAGTTAGAGGTATATGTTGACTCAGATGGATCAGCCTTTTTCACACTAATATTTACTCCGACTGATACATTTCGGTTTAAAAAAGCTGGTTCCGTAAAACCAAAATTTAATGATTGAGAGCTTTTTGCCGCAGAAAGATTTACGTTAAGCTTTTGGCCCTTACCAAGAAGATTCTTTTCAGCCAACGATAGTGATCCAGTGAGACTTGTGTCAGTTGAATATCCAACACCAAAATTTAATGAACCTGTGGGAGCTTCAGATACGTCGACAATCACAATAGCCTTTTCCACAGATCCACCAGGCAGCACCGAAATATCAACTTTCTCAAAGAACCCGGTAGCTCTCAATTCCTCTTCTGTTTTACGAAGCATCAGAGGATTAAATGAATCACCCTCTACAATATCAAATTCCCGACGAATTACTCTATCAAGAGTTTGATTATTTCCTCTAATCTCAATTCTCTCAACAAAAAGCTTTTGCTTGTCTTCAAGAAAAAGACTGAGATTGACTGTTTCTAAGCCTAATACTTTTTTTACAACTAAACTAATTTTGGTAAAAGGTAACCCTGAAGAAATAACTTTATTCTCAATTTTCTTTACCAATTCAGTCACTTGCTTTTTATCATAAACTTCCCCTCGACCAATTGTGAACAAACTCTTGTATCGTTCCGTATCTAGCCCCAAACCGTTAAAATCGATATTAACTTTTCCTATACGATATTGAGGACCCTCAAATATTTTATAGGATAAGGTCACAGTACTTTTGTCCGACGACAGAACGCCTACGGATGATGTTATACGTACATCGATAAAGCCATTAGACTTATAGAAATTCTCCAGCGCAATCTGATCTTTAACAATCATAGTTTCAGAAAAGTTATCAGAGTCAGTTATAAAAGAAAAAAGTCCCTTTTTATTAGACGGAATCACGTCTAATAATTTTTCATCAGAAAACACTCTATTGCCAACAAATATTATCTCTTCAACCTCAAGCAAATCACCCTCTTCTATAACAAAAATTAATTTAGTTGATTTGTCATCATTATAAATTAATTGAGGCCTTACAACTGCATTAAACCTACCTACACTCTTATAGTAAGACACCATATTATTTACGTCAGCAAGAACAGTCTCTTTTGAATAAGCGTTGTTCGACTTAGATTTAACCAATTTTATAAGGTTTTCTTCGTCAACTATTTTATTACCCTCAAAAAAAATATCAGAAATTAAGGCATTTTCAACAACAGTAATTAGAAGGTATTCTCTCTCAATATCAATTTTAACCTCTGAAAACAAACCACTCTTTGAAAGTTTCTTGATTGCCCTATTAATTGAATTTGAGGAAATAGTAAAATCTTCATAAAAGCCCGAAATGACTCTTATTGTTTCTTCTGAAACTCTATTATTTCCCAGTACTTTAATCTTTTCCACGTTCGCATTTAAAACAAAAGACGAAAAGAGAAAGATTACCATAGCAAATATTAAAATATTTAATTTATCAAATATCATCAATTTCGCTTTCATACTAACAATCCTTTTTCTCACATTTATCGCCACACATTTACTTGCTAACGCAGTATATCATTAAATGTAGCAAACACCATAAGTGCCAATAGCATAGTTAATCCCGCCGCCATAAGAAATTTAATTATTCGATCTGCCGGTGCCTTTTTAAAAATACCCTCGTACAAAAAAAGCATCAGATGACCTCCATCTAAAACAGGAATCGGGAACAAATTAACCAGACCGATACCAGCTGAAATCGCAGCCAATAAAGAAAAAAAGGGCATAAAACCCTCTGATGCTGTATAGGATAGAGCCTTAGCAACCCCAATAGGCCCACTTAGGTGTTTTGGACTTATAGTCTGATCGATCATCCGCGCTAAACCTGTAAGTGATGTTTTTATGACATAAAACGTCATACGAACACCCGTCCAAACAGATTCCAATAGATGTGGCTTGACCATCGCAGGGGAGAAAAGAGCACCTCCACGAACTCCAATTCGCATTTGTTCAATTAAATTTCCATCGACTGTTTCGGTAGGTCGCATTTCAGGGGTAAGATCAGTCAAAATTATCTTGTCATTTCTCCAAATTTTCAGAGTTATAGGTTTACCATTGGTAGAACCGATTATGAATTTTAAGTCTTCAAATGAGGATATCGTCTGTTCATCAGCTTCCAGGAAAACATCTCCTACTTTCAACCCAGCTTTCATCGCAGGCGAAAACATTTCAACGTCAAATACAATCGGTTGAAATATATGTGGTATTGTCAATTTCAAAACCTGACCGTCTCTTAAAATACTCAGTCTTATATCAGACATTTGATCTAAAGTTGCTATCAGATCATAAACTTGCCGAAAACTCTCAACAGGCGTATCCTCCACCGTTATAATTCTATCCCCTGGCATTAAAGTAATAGCCTTTCCCGGTAGATCAGCAACATCACCAACGATCGGTTCTGTAGTCATTACACCCGTCATACCAGAAATAAACGTGAAAATTATTGCAGACATAAAAAAATTTGCCACTGGGCCAGCTAAAACTGTCATTGTACGGCAAATTAAAGAAGCGGACTCAAAGCTACCACTTATACTAAGATTGTGACTTTCCAAATTACCGCTCCTGTCCATTTTGACCGAAGAGTCTGACCTATCATTTTCTGTAACAAACTTAACAAAACCCCCAAGCGGTATTAAACATAGTGTCCACTCAGTATTGTGCTTATCCGTAAAAGAAAAGAGCTTAGGACCGAAGCCAATGCTAAAAGTAGTGGCACCGATTCCGCAACAACGACCAATGAAATAGTGACCTAGTTCATGCACAAATACCACTGAAATAAAGGCAACTACCGCCAAAAATATAGGAACACCGAAAATCATCAATTTACACCTTTTTCATTTCCTCAACTTAAATTTATACCTTCACATATACGCCTTGCTAAAAGGTCAGCGTAAATAACACTATCTAAATCTTTAGTATCATTTCCTTCAAGTTCTGCAATTTCATTACAATCCAGCACTGCTTGCACTAATGCGGTCATTTGAAGAAATTTAATTTCCCCAGAAATAAACTTATCTAACGCTATCTCTTTCGCCGCATTTAAAACCGCACCAAATAGCGGCCCTCGACTTACTGAATCATACGCCAATTTCAAAGCTGGAAACTTTACATGATCTACCTTTGCAAAATTGAGTGAACCAATTGTCGCTAAATCAAGGTTATGTACCGGTAAAGGACGCCTTCTAGGATGATTAAGAGAATACCCAATTGCACCCCTCATATCAGGACTTCCTAATTGGGCAATTATACTACCATCTTTATATTGAACCATTGAGTGAACAATAGACTCAGGGTGAACCAGAACCTCAATATCATCAATAGCCAAGTTAAAAAGATATTTCGCTTCAATAACTTCAAGGGCTTTATTAAACATCGTAGCACTATCAATTGATATTCTAGTCCCCATACTCCAGTTAGGGTGCGTGATAGCTTGCTGAAGGGTGGCTGTCCTCATTTCACTTACCGACCATTTGCGAAATGGTCCTCCACTAGCAGTCAGAATTACTTTATCCACCGACTCAGAAGTCTCATTTTGTAAACATTGGAAAATAGCACTGTGCTCACTATCTACTGGTAAAAGGGTACTACCGTTATCCTTGACACATCGGATAAGTAAATCACCTGCACACACAAGAGATTCTTTATTTGCTAGAGCTAAAACTGTTCCTGACTTAGCACTAGCTAAACTAGGTCTAAGTCCAGCAAACCCAACAATTGCATTTATTGTCCAATCAACCTTTATTTCTGCAACCTGAATTAAACTGTCTATCCCAGCTAGTGGCACAACTTTAGTTCCCAAGAGAGCATCTTTTAGTTCACGGTACTTGTTTGGGTTAACAATAACTGCATATTTAGCATCATAAGCAATACAATTTTGGGCAAGGAGCTCAACGTTACTATGGGAGGTCAAAGCATTTATCTGAAAATTTTCTACTGAAGACTGGAAATTAATAACATCTAAAGTTGATTGGCCTATCGAACCGGTTACTCCAAATATATTTAAAGTTCTCAACTAATTAGCTCCTAATACTCAATTAAAGAACATGATACCAAAATAGATAGGTACCGCTGCTAAAACTCCGTCTAAGCGATCAAAAAGGCCACCATGTCCTGGTAGAAGAAAGCCACTATCTTTCACTTCAAAACGCCTTTTCAAAAAACTCTCAAAAAAATCTCCAGCCTGAGCTGCAATACCCAAAAAAAGTGCACAGAAAATCATTTCAATAATCGTATATTCAAAGATGGGGTTTACTGCGATACAAACAAAAACAGCGAGAAATAACCCCCCAAAGCTACCAGCCCAGGTCTTATTTGGACTAATCAATCGATAAATCTCCAGCCTGAGCTGCAATACCCAAAAAAAGTGCAAAGAAAATCATTTCAATAATCGTATATTCAAAGATGGGGTTTACTGCGATACAAACAAAAACAGCGAGAAATAACCCCCCAAAGCTACCAGCCCAGGTCTTATTTGGACTAATCAATCGATAAATCTTTGCTCCCCCCAAAATACGACCAAAAAAATACCCCCCAATATCTGACGCTGCTACCACACCTATAACAAGGAACAAATGGTAGAAGGACGGAACGTCGCTTTCTGCATGAAGCAACTCCTGACACATCAACACAGAAAGTCCAATATAGAGAATACAAAAAAACTTAAGCCACCTACCTTCGCCAAAAATTATACTCATATTGGCGATAATCAACAGTGCAACTAATGGATAAAAATTATAATATTGTAAAAGAGGTACAAAAAAGCTCAGTCCTGGAATAAAAAACCTTATATTAATTATTGTTAACCGCCCACAATTAAAAATATTAAAAACTTCCCACACCAAAACGGAAAGACAGACCGAGAAGAATAACGCGCACACTAGTCCACCTAACATTATAGAAACAACAGCCACTGATCCAAAAATCAATGCTGAAAAAAATCGAGCGGGAAGATCGTGGAAGTTTTTACTCACTTTCAACATATTTACTCAAATTTGCATTATCTCAGATTGTTTTTCACTAAGCGTTTTATCAATGGTTACTATAGTAGAATCTGTGAGGTCTTGAATTTCATGAGACCAAATTTTTGCATCATCATCAGACATACCATCAATTTTTAATCGTTTGATTTTATCCATTCCATCTCTTCTAACATTTCTTACTGCTATTCTTGCCTGCTCGGCATAATTGCCAGCTAATTTTGATAGTTCTTTTCTTCTCTCTTCATTTAACTCAGGAATAGGTAACCGCAAAATCGAACCGTCAGTGACAGGGTTTATACCTAAACCAGAGGAAATTATTGCCTTTTCTACCAAGTTGACATTTGTTCTATCCCAAACATTCACAGTTACCATTCTGGGCTCCGGCACATTAATTGTTGCACATTGATTTATAGGCATATTACTACCGTAGATTTCAACAAAAATTGAATCCAACATAGAACTCGAAGCCCTTCCTGTTCTTAAAGAGTGAAAATCAGTTTTTAGTGAAGCCAGTGCTCCAGTCATTCTTTTCTGCAAATCATCTAAATCAAAATCCAAATGTTCCAAAAGACTTCTCCTTCGATATTATGATTCTACTATTGTAAAACGACCTTTACCTTGGATAATGCCTAATAAACCATTAGGTTCCAATAAAGAAAAAATTATAATTGGTAGTTTATTATCCCGAGCTAAAGCAATAGCGGACGCATCCATAACTTTAAGATTCTTTTGAAGAATTGTATCGTAAGATATAATATCAAAATGTTTTGCATTAGGGTTAATTTTTGGATCACTATCATACACCCCATCTACCTGAGTACCTTTAAAGATAGCTTCACATTTCATTTCAGTAGCCCTTAAGGTGGCAGCAGTATCAGTAGTGAAATATGGATTTCCAGTTCCAGCCGCAAATATAACCACACGCTTTTTTTCTAAATGCCGCACGGCCCGTCTTCTAATGTAAGGTTCACAAATTTGATCCATAGGTATTGCGGAAATAACACGGGTAAACACGCTCAACTCCTCCAATGCAGATTGCATCGCCAAAGCATTCATTACGGTAGCAAGCATACCCATATAATCTGCCGTCGTTCTCTCCATACCTTGAGCACTACCCTGCAATCCTCTAAAAATATTGCCACCTCCTATGACCAAACAGACCTGCACACCTAATTGGTGGACCTCTTTAATTTCATTAGCAATTCTCTCTACAGTCGGTGGATGGAGACCATAACCGTTTGAGCCCATCAGAGCTTCACCAGAAATCTTCATAAGCACCCGTGAATAGCTTTGTTTAAATATTTTATTACTAGTCACCATAATTTCTTACTCCTTAGCAAGTATTGAATATCTCAAGACTTTAAAATACTCACTTCAATTATCTGTAAAAATATTAAGTACAAAAAAAGCCACCAAAAAATTTGGCAGCTTTATTAATTATTACAAATCCCACTTCTCACCCATTTATTGTCTTTTCAACTTCAGCTGCGAAGTCTTCTTCTTTTTTGTCGATACCTTCACCTACCTCTAGCCTCACAAAGTCTAGGACTTCCACACCAGCGGATTCTGCCGCCTGCCGAACGGTAATATCAGGATTCATTACAAATTTTTGATTCAAAAGCGTAACCTCTTCAAAATACTTTTTCATTCTTCCTTTGATTATATTCTCAATAATATTTTCTGGCTTTCCCGATTCCTTAGCTTGTTCGGAGAATATTGATTTTTCGCGCTCGATCAGCTCAATATTGAGATCATTCTCAGACAACGACGCTGGGTTAGTAGCTGCTATGTGCATTGCAATTTGTCGACCTAATTCGGTTTCATTTTTTGATAACGAAACCAAAACCCCAATTTTACCCATTTGATCTGCCGCACTATTATGCACATATGAAAAAATATTAGTGCCTTTGAGCTTTTCCAGTCTCCGAACATTCATATTTTCACCAATAGTAGCAATCTTCTCAGAAACTAAAGTTTTTACAACCTTCCCATCAATTTTTGCAGCTATCAATTCATCGATTGTTTCACAATGCATCGCCACGCCAGCGACTGCACTAACTAAGTCCTGAAATTCACTATTTTTAGCTACAAAATCTGTTTCTGAATTAACTTCCACAGCTACCGCCCCGGTTTCATTAACATTCACGCAAACTAGACCTTCGGCTGCTGTTCGTTCTGATTTTTTTGCGGCCTTGGCTAGTCCTTTTGTTCTCAGCCAGTCTACAGCAGATTCCATATCTCCTTTTGCCTCTATTAATGCTTTTTTCGCATCCATCATACCTGCACCTGATGCATCCCTAAGTTGTTTTACCATTGCCGCAGTTACAGCCATTGACGCCTCCAATCATAAAAGTACAAAGTTATTACCCGCAATCAAATAACCTCTTTTTGTCATAAATTCATTTAAACAATTTGCTAACGCTTTAACTAGCCGTCATCAGTAGGGTCATCAGGTGATTTTAAATTGTCCGTCATCATATTTTTATTTTCCAGTGTTTCAGTCGGTTTTGGTATATTATCACTCCCCTTACTATCCACCGCAAGGTTAACATCTGTTACTTCCGCAGCTGACAGCTCCACTTTTTCACCTAAGTCAACGCCCGCAGCACCTAATTGGGATTCCATCCCATCTAAAGCTGCCCGGGCAATCAAATCACAGTAAAGTGCAACGGAACGCGCAGCGTCATCATTACCAGGAATCGGAAAGTCTATTCCGTCAGGGTTTGAGTTAGTATCAATGATCGCTACAACTGGAATTCCTAATTTCTGTGCTTCTTTAATTGCTAAAGATTCTTTATTCGTGTCAATGACAAACACAAGATCCGGAGTCCCACCCATATCTCTTATTCCGCCTAAAGAAGCTTGTAATTTTCCTTGTTCTCGCTCTATATTAAGCCGTTCTTTTTTTGTAATACCGTCTGTATTTCCTTCAAGCTGTTCGTCAATTTTCTTTAGCCGAGATATCGAGTTAGAAACCGTCTTCCAATTGGTTAGAGTTCCTCCAAGCCACCGATGGTTCATATAGTATTGAGCACTTTTTTCGGCAGCCTCAGAAATTGCTCTCTGGGCTTGACGCTTAGTACCAACAAACAAAATTATCCCGCCTTTTGCTACTGTCTGAGTCACCATTTGTAATGCTGCATCTAACAGCGGCACAGTTTGAGTCAAATCCAAAATATGAATCCCGTTCCTGGCTCCATAAATGTAAGGCTCCATTTTAGGATTCCATCGTTTCTTCTGGTGGCCAAAGTGAACTCCTGCTTCCAAAAGCTGTCGTAGATTAAATTCGGCAAGCGCCATTCTAAATATTCCTTTCCGGTTTTTTCCTCAGTGAAGCAGAAGGTGTGACCCAACCGGTGGTTTTGAAAAAAATTTCAAACCTAACTTCACCTGTGATATAAACACAGTTGATAAGCGATCCTAAAGCCCTTATCAAGAGTGAAGTTCTTAATATCGATCATTTTCAGTTTTTTAGGTATGTTTTTGAAGAGAATGGGAGGATTAAACAAAATCTTTGTAGAAAGTAATTGAGAAACTTATGATAACTAAACCACTTAAGATAATCTGTGCTGGTTTAATAGGTTGGGATACTATAGGACAGACAAACTTTAATATGGTCAAAGGAAATGATTTACCAGGAAAAATTGAAACAAGTATTGGAGGCGTCGCTGCCAATATCGCAGTAGCCCTAGCGAATCATTGTAACAAAAATAAAAATTTTGAAATTATTTTACTCAGCAGCACAGGCAACGACAAAAAAAGCGACCTATTACTCTCAATCTTGGCAAAACATAATAAAATAAATTGTAATAATGTTATTAGAGAGGAAGGTACTTCCGACGGCTATGTGGGCCTAGAGTTTAAAGGAGAACTTTTTGGTGCAATAGCCTCAAGCAGTCAATTAGAGAAGTCATGTATAAAAATCTTCGAGCCATTTGCACGCCTGATAAGGTCCGAGAAAAATTTGCCTTTCGAAAACTTCTTGATAGTAGACAGTAACCTAACGGTTAAAGCTATTGATCATTTAACTTTTGATCCAATTTTTGACAAAACAAATTTTATTATTGCCTGTGCCAGTCCTTATAAAGCAAAAAAAATTCGTAATCTTATGATACGAAGAAAGTGTAGTATCTACAGTAACTTGAACGAAGCATCAGCGATTTCAGGTTCTAAACTTTCAAGCTCACAAGAAGCTGCAGACGTCCTATTTCAGATGGGGGCAAAAGATGCTACTGTCACTAATGGGAAGAAGGCTGCCAGTAATCGTTCGACATCGGGACTAGTCAGTTTAACTCCCAAACAAACTTTCAATATAAAAGCCACAGGGGCAGGAGATGCATTTTTAAGTGCACATTTTTTATCAATACTTCTTAATCGCGAGGCAGCACAGCTCAAGCATCTGGAAACAGCAGAACTCGCAGCTAGGGAAGGAATTCCGTTTCTATTAGAAAGATAAATATGTTTACAGATATTAAAAAATTTATTCACTTATCCGACGAAATAATTGCGGCGAAGAAAAAAAATCTACCAATTGTTGCTTTGGAGAGTACAATTATTACTCACGGCATGCCAGCGCCAGACAATTATGAGATAGCATTAGAAGCTGAGCATCTCATTCGGCGAAATGAGTGTGTTCCAGCAACGATAGCAATTCTTGATGGCATAATAAAAATTGGGCTTTCCAAGAATGAAATTCAAACACTTTCAAAAAATGCTGAAGCAGTTAAGCTATCAACGGACAACTTACCTTTAAGCATTGCCAAACAAAAAACTGGATCAACAACGGTGGCCGCAACCTTAGTGCTGTCAGCTATGGCAGATATCCAGGTGTTTGCTACAGGAGGTATAGGAGGGGCACACCGAGGTTGTGAGACCGATTTTGATATTTCAGCAGATTTAAAACAACTTGCTGAATCTCCAGTCAATGTTATCTGTGCGGGGCCAAAAGCTATATTGGATATTCCAAAAACAATAGAAATTTTAGAAAGTCTCGGTGTCCCTCTAATCACTTATAAAAGTAAAAACATACCGGCTTTTTGGTCCCGAGATTCTGGAGTTAAGTCCGCTCTCGTTGCAGAAACTGTAACAGAAATTTCAAATAGTTTTAAAATCCAGTCAATGCTTGGACTGAAGTCAGGTCAACTTATTTGTAATCCAATTCCTTTTAAAGATGAAATAAGTATTGAAATTATTGAGCCACTAATCCAACAATCAATTAAATTGGCAAATAAACATAACATTACTGGAAAAGACCTAACCCCTTTTCTTCTTACTCAAATACTACAAAATACAGAAGGAAAATCGTTGGAATCTAATAAAGCTTTGCTTTTAAACAATATTGACCTGGCATCAAAAATCGCTATCAATCTAAAATGAGTATTCGTTTGGTTTCTTGCAAAAAAAAGTGATCCCCTTTTAACATCGTAAATTGAAAAGAATTAATTTGTCTGAAAATAAAATATCAATATTTCAACGAACTAGAAATAATTTTTTAACTGGTTTGATACTTGTAGCACCAGTTACTTTAACTGGATATCTTGTGTGGGGAACAATAAATTTCGTTGATGAAAAAGTCATCCCTCTGGTGCCATTAATTTACAACCCTGAGACATATTTAGAACATAGTATCCCTGGGTTTGGAGTGTTTCTATTTCTGTTGTTTACAACTTTAATTGGAGCTATCACTAAAGGCTTTTTTGGGCGCCAAATAGTCAAAATTGGCGAGCTATTGGTAGCTAAAACTCCAATAGTGCGTACAATTTACAACGCTGTTAAACAAATTTTTGAAACCGCCTTAAAAAATTCAAATGATTCATTTCAAAATGCATGTCTAGTGGAGTACCCTCGTGATGGAATTTGGGCTGTGGCATTTATTTCAACTCCAACCAAAGGTGAAATCGCATCAAAAATTGGTCAAGAAGACTTGATAAGTATATTTGTGCCTTCAACCCCAAATCCAACTTCTGGGTTTATACTATTTGTTCCTCGAAATGATATTATATTGCTGGATATGACTGTAGAGGAGGCTGCAAAATTAGTTATATCAGCGGGTTTAGTTCTACCAGATCAACAAAACGCAGTCGAAGAAACAGCCCGAATCGACAAATAAGTACAAACTAAAAATATTATGGTGCCGACTGCTCTTGATGACAGAATTCTAATAATTTCGGACAATAGTTTTAATTTTATCACACGCCATTGAAGCATCTATATTGTGTAGTTTTAAAAGTAATTAATACAATATATACTAAAGCAGCTTCGATCATACGATTGAAGATTCTAGTGCTAATGAGCTTAATTACAAATTGTAAGCAGCGATAAAAAAAATTTACAAAAAATTACGATTTCTCTTGGCTTAACTTAAGAATGTAAGTACTGTGCTAGTACTGCTCGATAGGTTTCTAGCCTGTATGAAACCTGCCTCAATAACTTGCGCCCTCTACGGAGGGCGTTTTTTTATATCCTAGCGTGTCGCGCAAGTTCAGAGGTAATTGCATATACTCCTTTTATCTTATCTACTGTTCGAGACCAATTACGCCTAATGATAAGTTTTGACCCTCTAACTTTTATCAGATCACCCTGACTTTTTATATATAGTAAGAGTTTTTCTGGATTGGCAAATTTATCATTATGAAATTTGATCATAGCACCTCTTGGGCCACCATCTAATTTAATTATACCAGCATCTAGGCATTTGTTTTTAATCTTCATAATATTGATTAACATTAATACTTCTTTCGGAAGCACTCCAAACCGATCTATCAGCTCTGCTGCAAACGACTCCATATTTCTGGAATCCCTTATGTCTGAAAGACGCCGGTACAAGCCTAGCCTAACATCTAAATCTTTCACAAAACTTTCCGGAATCAATACAGTAACATTTAAATTTATTTCTGGAGACCATGAATCGTTTAATTCTAAGGTGCTTTCTGAATCACCAGCTTTTATTTTGGTTATAGCGTCTTCCAACATACTTTGATAAAGTTCAAAGCCTACTTCACGAATTTGCCCAGATTGTTCATCGCCAAGAAGATTCCCAGCTCCTCTAATTTCGAGGTCTTGACTCGCAAGAGAAAAACCGGCACCGAGAGTTTCGATATTTGACAATACATTGAGCCTTTTCTCTGCCTGAGTTGTTATTGGCTTTTTACTATCTGTAATCAAATAAGCATAAGCACGTATTTTTGATCTGCCAACTCGCCCTCTAATTTGATACAATTGAGCAAGTCCAAACATATCAGCTTTATAAATAATAAGAGTATTAGCACTGGGAATATCTAACCCACTCTCCACAATGCTTGTAGCAAGAAGAACATCGTATTGGTGGTCATAAAAAGCTGACATCGTATCATCAAGATACGTAGCACTCATCTGACCATGAGCCACTCCTACCTTTACCTCAGGAAGGTTTTCTTTTAAAAACCTTGAAATGAATTCTATATCAGAAACTCGAGGGACTATAAAAAAACTTTGACCTCCACGATAATGTTCACGCATCAAAGCGTCTTTAATGGTCAGTGTATCAAACTCAGAAACGTAGGTTCTAATCGTATAGCGATCAATTGGAGGAGTAGCTATTACTGAAAGTTCTCTTGCGCCGGACAAGGCTAGTTGTAATGTTCTTGGAATTGGCGTCGCTGTGAGCGTTAGTACATGAACATTAGACTTTAATCGTTTCAATCGCTCCTTATGAACTACACCAAAATGCTGCTCTTCATCTATAATAACCAAACCAAGGTTAGAAAAATCAATTTTATCTGATAACAAAGCATGTGTTCCGATAACAATATCAATAGTTCCATTTTCAATTTGTTCTTTAACTTTCAAGGCTTGCTTAGTTGGCACGAAACGTGACAGTTGTGCTACCTCAAAAGGCAAGCCCCGAAATCGTTCCTTGAAGTTGGAATGATGCTGACGACTAAGTAAAGTGGTAGGCGTGATAATAGCAACTTGCTTGCTGGCACTTGCAACCACAAAAGCTGCTCTAAGTGCGACTTCAGTTTTTCCAAACCCAACATCACCACAAATCAATCGGTCCATTGGTTGCCCTGAGCTTAAATCAGATAGAACATCAGAAATTGCATTAACCTGATCATCCGTTTCTTGGTAAGGAAATCGAGCACAAAAATTGTCCCATAGGAACTCTGGTGGCAAAAGCACTAATCCTTTTTTCATCGCCCGTTCAGCCGCGAGTTTTATAAGACTATCAGCCATATCAAAAAGTCGTTTTTTTAAACGAGACTTTTTACTCTGCCAGGCAGTAGATCCAAGTTTATCTAACTCTGCTACATCTTGACCATAACGAGTAAGCAGTTCAATATTTTCAACTGGAAGTAAAAGTTTATCATTATCGCTATATTGAAGTGAAAGATATTCCCTTTCGACACCAAGCGTTTCGATTTTTTCCAGTCCTACATACTTCCCTAGCCCATGCTCAATATGAATAACGAGGTCGTTCAGTTTTAAAGTAGATAAGTCTTTTAAAAAATCCTTACCTTTAGCTTTTCGCAGTGATAGCCTAACAAGCCTATCACCTAAAATATCTTTTTCTGAAATTATCGTTAAATCATTACTTTCAAAACCATTCTCAATCGGTAAGACAACTAAACCAACTATATCTGAACCATGTTTTAAATCTAAGAATCCTGAAATTTTCCTATGATGATGGAACCCGTTGTCACTCAACATAGACTGCATTCGATCTCTTGATCCCTCAGAATAACTCGCTATTAAAAGCGTTCCTTTTTTTCTTTTATTTTCTATGTGAACAAGTAAATTCTTAAAAAGAGAATTGGATCGTTCCTGCCGCTCTACGACAAAATTCTTACCAGCAAGACCTCCCATATCTAACACATTCAACCCAACAGGAATCTTGATTGGGGAGAAAATAAGAACTTCACGGTCTTTAGTGATTTTTGTCCACTCAGCTGAAGAGATATAAAGCGACTCGGGCGTCATCGGTTTGTACTTTGTTTTAAAAAAAGAATTACCTTTGAGGTCAGAAACTCGGTTTTCAAACTGCTCGGTAACCGTTTCCCATCTTCGATTTATTCCCTGATCGGAACCAAAATCAACTGAGATAGACATATTTTTATCAAAATAATCAAAAATAGTGTCCATTTCATTATAAAACATTGGCCCCCAGTGCTCATAACCAAGATAGGGGCGTCCAGAACTTAAGGACTCGTATAAGGGATCATCTAATCCATTAGTCCCAAATGTATGACGGTACTTACTTTTAAAATGGTTAATATGAGATTGATTTAAAAAGAATTCTGATACTGGCGATAGTAATATTTCACTTGTAAACTTTCCTGAAAGTTGCGTTTCAGGATCAAAAAATCGGGCTCGGTCAAGCTGATCTCCAAAGAAGTCGAGTCTTACGGGAAGATCCGTATTTGGCGGAAAAATATCAATTATTCCACCTTTCACCACAAAATCGCCTCTTTTTACTACAGAGGAACAGTTTTCATAACCAATATCGATCAATTGTGAAATTAAAGATTCTCTATTTATTGAGTGACCCACCAGTAACGAAAAAGAGGACTCCTTTATAATTTTTCTCGTCGGCACTCGTTGCGATACGGCATTTACAGTAGAAATTACTAATCTAGGATTTGATGGTTCTTTAAGTAATTTGGACAATGCAGAAACACGCAGGGATAAAATTTCTTTGTTTGGCGAAACTCTATCATATGGTAAACAGTCCCATGCTGGAAAATCAACAATTGATATATCAGGATCAAAAAATTTTACTGCAGTTTTTAGTGCTAAAGCTCTAGCATCATCTCGAGAAATGTGAAGAAACGATGTACCATCTTTTTTAATCTTTTTTACTAAAAAAGATGCGTCTAATCCTTCAGGTAAACCAGACAAAACTATTTTTTTGGAAAAGATATTTCTAAAGGCAGACATTTGTAATCAGATATCGTACTGCATATAAAGCTGCAAGCAATTTTAACCTATTTAAAAGAAAATTTTTCTGCTAAATATAAGTCCACGTATTGCGATTTTTTGAAAAAAAACCTAAGAACTATAAAGTGAGTTTTACTTGATATGAAATAAAGTAGGTGGATCTAACACCGGAGAGATTAATGAACCCAATAACAACACCATACCCAATTCGACGATCTAGAAGATTAAGGCGGGAGGGTTGGATTAGAGACATGGTCGCTGAGAACAAAATATCAATATCTGACTTAATTTGGCCAATTTTTATTTGTGAGGGATCAAACAAAAAGGAACCTATAAATTCTTTACCTGGACTGTTTCTTTATTCCGTTGATGAGGCTTCAGAAATTGCAAAAAAGGCTGTGGACCTTGGAATAAATTGTCTAGCCTTATTCCCTCATACTCCGCCACACCTCAAAAACCCTAGTTGCTCTGAAGCTTGGAATCCTCAAAATTTAGTTAACGAAGCGACACGGGCTATTAAGAGGGTTGCACCTGATTTAGGAATTATTCTTGATGTAGCTCTCGATCCATATAATTCGGACGGCCATGATGGCTTATTACGTGGCTCAGAAGTTCTAAATGATGAAACATTAATAGCTTTGGAAAAGCAGGCCTTAGTACAAGCGGCATCAGGTGCAGATATTTTGGGGCCATCAGATATGATGGATGGTCGGGTTGGTGTAATCAGAACAGCACTCGAAACAAATGGTTTCAAAAATACCTTGATAATGTCCTACTCAGCAAAATTTTCTTCATCATTCTATGGGCCGTTCCGTGATGCTGTTGGTGCAACTGGAGCTTTAACTGGGAACAAAAAAACGTATCAGATCAATTGCGCAAACTCTGACGAAGCTATTAGAGAAGTTGCGGTTGATATATCAGAAGGAGCAGATATGGTAATGGTGAAACCCGGAATGCCATATTTAGACATTTGTCGAATAATAAAGGATAAATTCAAAGTGCCAACCTTCGCGTATCAGGTCTCAGGTGAATACGCTATGATAGAAAGTGCCAATTTAAATGGTTTCATTGATGGTGACGCTGTAATCATGGAAGCTTTAATGAGTTTTAAGCGTGCTGGTTGTGACGGTGTGTTGACATATTTTGCACCAAGGCTCGCAAAAATTTTAACTGAATAAAAATAAAATTAACTTATTAAATTAAAATTGTACTCCTTAAAAAATGAAAGCAAAAATATGAACAACATGAAACGCAGAGATTTTGTTAAAATAGCTTTACTATCGGTTCCATTATTCAGCTGCTCAAATAGTACAATAACGAAACTTGGGAGTGATATTGATAAAGACGCAAAAGAAGCAATGAACCTATTATTTAAAATTAAACCAGATACCAGAAGTATATTCGATCGTGCTGCTGGGATATTAATTATGCCAAGTATTACAAAAGCAAGCTTTGGCATTGGCGGTTCTTACGGCGAAGGCGTCCTTCAAATAAAAGGTGCCTCGGTAGATTACTATTCTGTGGCATCGGCATCCTACGGATTGCAATTAGGAGCCTTTAAATATAGCCACGTGCTATTTTTTATGACACAAGAAGCGTTGAGAGACTTCAGAACTATAGATGGATGGGAAGTGGGTGCAGATGCAGAGGTAACATTTAGAGACAACGGTTATTCCTATGGAGTATCATCAAATACAATAACAAAACCTATATATGGTATAATTTTTGGTCAAGTTGGCGTAATGGTTGGGGCTTCTCTTGAAGGAGCAAAATATTCAAGATTAATTAGAGGCTAGTACAGCAGTTAAGCTATGTAAAGCGTTGGTAAAGATCAACAAAAACACTGCTATTCGAATCTTCGAAGTCTAGCAATTAAGCTAGATGTATCCCATCGGGAACCACCTATATTTTGAACATCTTTGTAATATTGATCGACAATTGAAGTTATTGGCAAAGAAGCACCTATTTTATTTGCTTCATCTAAACAAATTCCCAAGTCTTTTCGCATCCAATCAACAGCGAAGCCAAAGTCAAATTCATTCTTTATCATCGTTTCTCCACGGTTTTCCATTTGCCAGCTCCCAGCAGCTCCTTTTGAAATCACATCAAGAACTAGATTAGTATCTAAGCCCGCTTTCTCAGAAAATAAAAGAGCCTCTGATAACCCTTGGAGCACTCCTGCTATACATATCTGATTAACCATTTTTGTCATCTGCCCTGTGCCATTCTTCCCCATTCGTACACAAGATTTTGCATAGCACTCCATTAGAGATTTGGTTCTGGTAAATGCTTCCTCAGAACCACCGCACATAACTGTTAAAATTCCCTTTTGTGCACCTAATTGCCCGCCTGAAACTGGTGCATCGATAAAAGAAAACCCACTATCGATAGCGAACTCTGCTAATTCTTGCGAGACTGCCGCCGAAACAGTTGAATGATCAATATACACACTTCCTTCAGGAAGGTTATTGAAAGCCCCAAGTTCGCCAAGAGTTACACTTCTAAGATCGTCATCATTACCAACGCAGCAAAAAAGAAACTCCGAATTTATTGCAAGTTCGGAAATCGTATTAACGCTTTTACCAGAATATTTTTTCATCCAATCACTTACTTTACTCTTGGTACGATTATAAACTGTCACTTCATGACCATTATTTGCAAGATGCCCTGCCATCGAAAAGCCCATTACCCCAAGACCAATAAAACCAACTCTTGCCATTTACTTCTCCTATACACTAAAACATCTAATAGTAGTGTGCTTGCTTTTCATGATACGTCAAGCCCTGAGGGTAAAATGATAAAACTATTACGAATAATATTGTTAATCAGTGCGGTTTTAACCTTTTCTGTTTTCATAACTCTGGGTGTAGTTTATTATCTCGTATCAAATTCACTTCCACAATATGAGCAACAACTCAAGTCTTCAGAAATCAATCAAAGTGTAAGTATTACGCGAGGCTCCTATGCAATACCTTATATCGAAGCACAGAATGATCATGATAGTTTCTTTGCATTAGGCTATACCCATGCACAAGATCGCTTATGGCAAATGGTACTTTTACGGAGAATTGCACAGGGTCGACTTTCTGAGATTCTAGGCTCATCAGCTCTTGAAGGTGATATCTTGATGAGAACTCTAAGTATTTACCACAATGCCCAAAAATCAGAAAAGCATCAAGCAAAGCAAATTACGTCATTACTCAATTCTTATTCAGCTGGGATAAATACTTACATTAGACAAATTTCTGAAATGGGGTTAGGCAGAGGAGCTCCAGAGTTTTTTCTTTTTACCTCTGAAATTTCACCATGGCAACCTGCGGATAGCATAGCGCTGATAAAATTAATTGCATTTCTCTCAACCGACAAAGCGAGGTTAGAGATAATACGCACACAGTTCATGCTTGCAAAAATAAGTGCAGAACGGCTGAACGACATTTTTGAAGAACCTCCGCTTATGAACAATCAAGAAAATCAAACATTTTCTTTCTTAAATAAAAGTATCAATAGAACTTTGGCAAAAAAAAATGTTGGCTCAACAGTTAAAAACATCTTCTCTGGACTGAAGGAAGATCGATTGATTCAGAGTAATTTAGGAGCATCAAATATTTTTGCAGTTATGCCTTTTCGATCTGCAACAGGATCTACCTTGGCCGCTAGTGATCCGCATTCAGCGTTCACGGTGCCCTCAAACTTCATGCTGGTCGGCATGAAACTTTCTGGTACAAATGTAATAGGAGGTACAATTCCAGGGATACCAGCCATTTTAATTGGTCGTGGAAAAAATATTGGATGGGGAATATCTAGTGCGAAAATTGATGATCAAGACTTGTTTATTGAGAAATTAAACCCAAAAAATAAATTAGAGTATTTTACAGAAACTGGACTAGAGAAAATAAAGACTAAAAATGAAATAATTAAAATTAAAGATGAAGGCTCAATAACTTTAAAAATAAAGACGACTAAGAATGGTCCAATTTTACCCCAAAACTCACTAGGTATTCATAGAATTAGACCAAAAGGACACGAAATTTCAATGAGTTGGACTGGACTATCGACTAGTGACAGATCAATTGAGGCTTTGATCTCAATTATGATGTCACAATCCATAGTCGATGCAAAAAAGAATTTGCCCTTACTAGAAGCACCGGGACAAAATATTATGCTTGTTGATAAAGAGAGTGTGAGTCTTGTAACAGCAGGTGCAATACCGGAACGAAATATAAATCATAATACGAGGGGTATGACTCCATCTTTGGCATGGAAAGAGGTAAATTCTTGGGTTGGAATTTTTCCGTTTGAGAAAAATCCAAAAATTACGAATCCAAAATCAGGAGTAATTGTTAATACTAATAATAAAATCACTGATGATGATTTTCCTTATCATGTAAGTTATGATTGGGGTGACAGCCAAAGAATTGTTCGAGCAAGCAATTTACTTCTAAAACGACAATTTCACACTGTGAACAGTTTTAAGGAAATCCAAACTGATACAGTATCTATTTCTGCTAGAATACTACTTCCCCTTTTGGCTAAGGAACTCTGGTTTCAACCACAATCTGGCGAGACATTAACGTTAACCGCATCAGAAGTTGCTGCCCTTGAAGTTTTATCAGCCTGGAATGGCGACATGAACCAAAATAGTTCAGAGCCCTTAATATATGTCAATTGGATAACCGAGTTCCAACGACTTATAATGAGGGATGATTTAAGTGATTTATATGAGAATATTACCACCATTAGACCTCTGTTTTTAGAAAGAGTTTTACGCAGAATAAATGGTGCAGAAAAATGGTGTGATATTGTTCAAACTAGTGCTATCGAGACTTGTGATGAAATAGCGAAACGGGCATTAACAATTACAATAAAAAAACTGGAAAGACAATTTGGTCTAGAATTAAATTCATGGCGCTGGGGCGAAGCACACATTGCAGTGCACAAACCACAGATATCTAAGTCATGGCCAATTCTTTCATTTTTTACAAACATCGTCCATGAAATATCTGGGGGCGACAATACTCTAATGATGTCGAAAACATTGAACTCTTCAAACAACCAGTTTATCGCCAGTCATGGAAGCACTTTGAGGGCCATTTATGATTTCTCTCAAAATGATGTAGCATTATTTATAATTTCTACTGGTCAAAGCGGCCACTTTCTATCACAGTATTATGATGACCAATCTGTTCTTTGGCAGCAAGAAAAGTATATTTCCGTTGACCTCAATAGACCTAATATTGACGGTAAAAAATCCATGACCGTCTTTAAACCAATTACAAAATTTAATTAGCTAAACATCTCATAACAATCTTTTAGACTTTTTACCAAAATATCAACTTCGGTCTGAGAGTTATACATTGCAAATGAAGCTCTACAACTTGCTTTTACACCGAGATGATCCATTAGAGGCTGGGCACAGTGTTGACCTGCCCTAACAGCTACTCCTTTACGATCTAATATTGTAGAAATATCGTGAGGATGAGCTAACCCTTCCATATTAAACGAAAATATTGCACCCTTATCTTGGCACGAACCTTGAATTGACAACCAACTTAATTGGTCAAGTTCAACTTGAGCGTAATTTGTTAATTCGATTTCGTGCTCACTTATGTTGTCCATGCCGATATCTTGAATAAAGTCGATTGCAGCACCAAAACCAATCATTTCGACAATACCAGGTGTTCCAGCTTCAAATTTATAAGGAGCGACGTTAAAAGTTACAGTATCTAGCTTAACCTCATCAATCATTGAACCACCTCCCATAAAAGGTTGCATTTCTTCCATTCGATCCCTCGCTATATAGACTGCACCTGAACCAGAAGGTCCATACAACTTATGACCAGTAATAGTATAAAAATCACAGCCAATATCACGCACGTTGATTTTCATATGTACGGCAGCTTGGGAGCCATCAATCAACACAGGGATATTTTTAGTTAATTTCGATTTACACACCGTTTTTACATCAACAATAGAACCTAACACATTAGACATGTGAGTTATTGCTATCAATTTTGTATTAGGCGTTACCGCTTTTAATATATCCTCCGCAGGAAGTGATCCATCAGATCTTGGTTCAACCCATTTTAAAACAATACCTTTTTTTACTCTTAAAAAATGCCACGGGACAATATTCGCATGGTGCTCCATCACTGAGAGAATAATTTCATCACCTTTTGATAGATTATTTTCAGCCCAACCATAAGAAATTAAATTTATACCCTCTGTCGTCCCTGAAGTAAAAACAATTTCATCACTAGACTTTGCGCCCAAAAAACCTCTTATTTTTTCGCGAACTTCCTCAAATCTATCAGTCACCGTGTTAGATAAAAAGTGTAGCCCCCTATGCACATTTGCATACTCTGAAGAATATGTCTTATTAATCGCATCAAGTACTCTCTGGGGTTTTTGGGCAGAGGCCCCATTATCAAGATAACAAAGTGGTTTATTGTGAACTCGTTTGCTCAATATTGGGAACTCTTCTCTTATTTCTTTAACATCAAACATGGACACACCTCATCAATATAATTAACTAAAAAACAGTGTTAAGAACTACTAAAAAAAGTAGACTTAACGCAAACCCACCACAGAATGTTAAGAAGGTACTTTTAAACCCATGTATAAACGCCGCCATACAAGCGAAAGCCCATAGCGACCAAACTATACCGGGCACTATTATAATAAACGATAACACTGCTGAGATTGGAAGTAGTACGATCTGAACAATTTTCAACAAGACTAAAATCGACTCCACAAGTGTTATACAAAGCAACGCTTCAAAAAACTTACCTTTGCCCCTAAATAGGCGACCCCCAAGAGTTATAATGAGTGAGAATACAATCATTTGAAAGACCTGGTTTGCTGTAAAATAAATTGGTTGGATAGAACTTACAAATGATAGAATATCTTCAAGCAATGGAGTGGAATCTCTTGAGCTAATCACAATATTAGTTACGATAATCTGCAAAAATAAATATGTAAGGAGAGTACTGCAGATAGCGACAAATAGGGCAGCTTGCAAAACAGTGAGTTCTGAAAATCCTTTACCTAAACTCCGAGCTATGACGGCCTTAGGATCCATTATTGTTCGTAAAATTAAATCTATCAGTGCTCGCACTTCTTCTCTCCTAAGCTTAAATCAGGGCCGTCAATTGAGGTAAAATAATTAAGAGAGCGACACAAAAAAATAACGGGTATTTTGAACGAAACTGATTTGCCTCAGCAATCATATTGGAAAAAATCCAGCCAATCGAGGCCTCTAAAACTAAATTAACAAAAATTATACTTTCACTATCAAAAAAAAACCCCTTTAAAAGTCCATTTATGATTAAAATTGGACCCGCTACATTTATTGACCAAAAAAACGCAAGTCGAATTTCATAAAATGAACCGTGGCCTTTAAACACTTTCAGCAAAACAAATAGCACAGCAGATAGTAAATAAAGGAAAAGTGGCATAAAAAACAGTGCGATAAAACTAAGAAGACCAACATAAAGTGTTATATTACCACTTATAAAAATTGGTAATATAGCAATTTGTTGAGGTAAGTTACCCAAAAATAAAATTAGCGCCGCAGTGAACGATAAGAACAAGATCTTGCGCTCACCAAATGAGCTTACTCGTTGTAGATCATACGATAAGGAAAAGTTTTTATACGCTAATAAAATTGACCGAAAAAAGGTTAGATGGTTATCCTTGGCAAAACTCTCACTCAAGTCCACCCTCCAAATCTAACCTCAATATTTCTCGTATTTTTTCTGCCATTTCCTTATCCTCAATTTCTTGCACTGCCTCATCTAAAAAAGCAAGGATTAACATCCCAACAGCTTCGTTTTTCGATACACCGCGAGAGGTAAGATAAAATAAACTTTCATCATCGATAGCTCCACATGTAGAACCATGTGAACAAATTACATCATCCGCATAAATTTCTAATTCAGGCTTTGTAAGGAATTTACTTTTGTCGCCAATCAGCAAACCTTTACTAATTTGATAACCATCGGTTTTCTGTGCTTCAGAGCTTACAAAAATCTTACCCTGAAATATCCCGGTAGCATTTTCTCTAAGAACTTTCTTAAAAACTTGCCGGCTTTCACAAGTTGGCATCAGGTGAGCAATATAAATGGTATCGTCTTGTACATTATCACTATTTCCCAAACTCGCACCAGCCAGAGAAGTTTTAGCATTTTCACCCTCCAACGAAACATAGAATTCATTCCTAATAAAATTATTATTTAAGGCCAAAGTAAATTCTCTGTAATGACTTTCCGATGACTGTCGAACAAACACTTGAGAAAAAGCCTCTGCCAATAAGTCTTTTCCAAAAAAACGAATGTGATCTAGAACCGACCTTGGTAAAAGTTCTATTTCGATCAACCGATTCAACCGAGAGGCACCCTCGCCTTTCTCAATTAATACTAAATCACTTTCATGCTCAAGCTTAATAAGATGATGGATCAGGGAGTCTGAATCACTTTGCTTACCTATATAATTAACTACTAACTTATGCTTACCACCCTTTTTAGCTCTCACAAACAAACCATGCTCAGCACAGGCGGTGTTAAAAGCTGACAGAGCTCGTTTTGTACGCTTTTGGCTAGCGGCTTCCACTTCTCCATAAAGCTCCTGAACCCATAATAACTCAGAAGCTTTCTTATTACTCATACTAAAAATTTCTAAATTTTCATTTACCTGTAGATCCGACAAATTTTCATCTAATATACCATCAACAAAAAAGATATTTATTTCATCGTCAGATTTAATAACTTCTTGATTTAATTCAGAAAAACTTAATTGATTTTGTACTTCTTTAGAAGTAAACCGAGTTGGAGAAGAAAATTTCCAATATTCATCTTTACTCATTGGAATTCCAGATTTCAGAAACCTTTTCCCTGCATTAATCCTTGCTTTTTTTGTGTTCTTGTTCCTGTGAGTATGGTGATTTCTGAAACTCAAGAGTTCATCAGCAGCCAAAAATCTTTGTTTTGAATTTTGCGTCATAATTAGGAGATCTCTTTTAAATTAGCATATCCATTATTCTCAACCTCAAGTGCCAATTCTGGTCCTCCTGATTGAATTATTTTTCCATCTGACATTATATGAACAATATCAGGTGATATATGATCCAAAAGCCTTTGGTAGTGAGTTATAACTAGAAACGATCTATTTTCATTCCGCAAAGAATTAACTCCCTTGGCAACAAGCTTCATTGCGTCAACATCAAGTCCACTATCAGTTTCATCAAGAATACACATTTTAGGCTCCAACATTGCCATCTGCAATATCTCGTTACGCTTTTTTTCACCTCCAGAAAACCCTACATTTACGGGTCTTTTTAACATATCCGAGTCAATATTTAGCAGTTTTGCATGCTCCCTGACCAACTTTAAGAATTCTGCAGCATTCAACTCTTTTTCGTTTCTTAACTTCTTTTGGGAATTTAGAGCTGTCCTTAAAAAAGTCATGTTACCTACTCCTGGTATTTCTATTGGGTATTGAAACGCTAGAAACAAGCCCAAAGCAGCTCTTTCTTCTGGCTCCAAGTCCAAAACATCAGTTCCATCAAGTTTGACTTCGCCTGCTGTAACTTCATAGCCAGGTTTTCCTGAAAGTACATATGACATGGTTGATTTTCCTGAACCATTTGGTCCCATTATAGCATGTACTTCACCAGATTTGATACTAAGATTGACTCCTTTTAAAATTTCCTTTTTTTCTTCTTCTAAACGAACACATAAATTTTTTACTTCTAACATTTTTGATACCTTAAATTAACCAACTGAACCTTCTAAAGAAATTGCAACTAATTTCTGTGCTTCCATTGCGAACTCCATTGGCAAAGCTTGTAAAACTTCTTTACAAAATCCGTTCACAACCAGAGCGACAGCTTCTTCTTCTCCAACCCCCCTTTGCCTGCAGTAAAATAATTGATCTTCGTCAACTTTAGACGTAGTGGCCTCGTGCTCAACCCGCGATGAATTGTTTCGCACTTCAATGTAAGGTACTGTATGAGCTCCACACTTATCACCAATCAACAAGCTATCACACTGCGTAAAATTTCGACTATTCGTTGATTTCGGGTGAATAGACACAAGACCTCGGTAAGTATTTTGTGCTTTACCCGCCGAAATTCCTTTTGAAACAATTCTGCTCTTAGTCCTTTTGCCTAGATGAATCATCTTAGTTCCAGTATCTGCCTGCTGCATGTTATTTGCGATAGCAATCGAATAGAACTCTCCCTGACTATCATCACCCCGCAAAACACAAGACGGATACTTCCAAGTTATTGCAGAGCCAGTCTCAACTTGAGTCCACATAACTTTGGATCGCTTACCACGACAATCCGCTCTTTTCGTAACAAAATTATATATCCCACCTTTTCCATTTTCGTCACCAGGATACCAATTTTGCACTGTAGAGTATTTTATTTCGGCATCATCAAGTAGGACAAGTTCCACAACTGCAGCATGGAGCTGGTTTTCATCACGCATTGGTGCGGTACATCCTTCCAAATAGCTTACATACGAGCCCTCATCTGCTATTATAAGAGTTCGCTCAAACTGGCCTGTATTTTCTGCATTAATCCGAAAATAAGTCGACAATTCCATAGGACATTTTACACCCTTAG
>Ga0209223_10001369_pt1 | contig 26789 bp, 29 predicted proteins | sample COG_06_FD_184750 | JGI IMG/M metagenome (GOLD analysis project Ga0209223, IMG submission 184750) | Pelagic Microbial community sample from North Sea - COGITO 998_met_06 (SPAdes) (version 2) | ecosystem: Environmental > Aquatic > Marine > Neritic zone/Coastal water | place: Helgoland, sampling...
AAGCAATAAATCTTATGTATATCACTATACACCGCGATTTATTGCTTAAATTTTATCCTCAAAACTAATTTGATTAAATGTAGTATTAAAGATGGGAAATGGTATAATATTTCAATCATCAAATTTGACAATTGTTATTTAGAATGTTTTTTGCCAACCTAGAGTCACCATTTGATTAAATCCGAGCTGATAACCGCCTAAATCTTGGTAAAGTGGGAAGCCATATTCAAAAGCTATTCTATGCCCTTGTAAATATCCTTGTGTGGCTATGAAATTTAGGCCAAATGATAAATTAAGAATTTTTGATTTACCCATAAAGGTCTCGTTTATTGGGGCCATCATCACATTTAAATCATCATCAATGCCATCAATGCCATCACTAATTGTATAATCCAATCTTGTGGAGGCAGAGAAATTTTGAGTTAAATCTCTTGCAAGCCATGAGGTGAAATTGTAGCTATCGCCTAATTTGTAGCCATTATTATTTTGATTTAAGCGAAATATAGAATTAATTTGTCCGCCAATGGAATAATTATGCGCAAATTTTTTAACCAAGCTAAGACCCGGATTTAACTCGTAAGATCCGCTGCCATTTTGCATTTTATAGCCCAATCTTGTGCCATTATGATTTTGCTTAATATCGCCAGTTGGTAGTGAAATAGCGATATTAATTTGCGCCCTATCTGCTTTGGTTTTATAGAATTGATAAGAGCCATTAATCATAGTATCGCCGAAACCCTCAATATTTCTGTGATTAACCTTGTTGCTACGATTGATTGATGACATTTCCTTATCAATAATTTTTATCATTGATGATAATGTGAAATTATCAGTTACACCATACATACCACCAAACATATGCATTGCCATATTCATTTGATCTGGAGCCATCATATAATCTTGACGCACCTTATCACTAGAAACTTTATTTTTTCCTTGATAGGTATGACGCATATTCATGCGTTTTTGACGATATGAAAACATTAATTCATTTTTGCCATGAACATGATCTCTCATAACTCCAATTGGGGCATGATAGGATGGATTTTGTGAATTGGCTAGTGAAGGTTGTAAAATTAATATCAAAGAAAAAATAATAAGAGAAAATAATTGGATAATTTTCAATAAGGAGCGTGACATAATGTAGAGTATTATGAATTGTAAATTGGCAATGATTTTGATTTTCTTATATTTTAGTGAAGAAATTATGAGTTTTGAGAGAAATTGAGGTGGTTTAGCACCAAATCCTATCTTTAATTAAAAAACAAATATTAATTAAAAATAGGATTTGGGATATATTTTACCGCTATATTGTTCTACTAAGATTTACTATTTAGTAGCAGCTTGTTTTTGTAGGTTCTTCTTTTTATATGGCTTGATTTTAACAGCCGGCTTTTTGAACTCTTTGACTATTTTGATAGTTTCAAGCTGATTTTGCTTGATGAGCTTTTTCTTAATTTGCTTTCTTAGCTTTTGTGCAATAGCAGAAAGTTTAGCAAAGCGAAAATTAACCAAAAAGCTATCAATATTACCATATTTATTGACAGTGCGCAAGGTTGATGAAGCAATCTTAAGATTCAAATTAACACCCAAAACATCGCTTTTTAAGGAAATTTGCTTAAGATTTGGCAAAAACCTTCTACGAGTTTTTTGGTTGGAGTGCGAAACCTTGTTACCAGTGGCAACACCAACATTTAATAAATCACATTTTTTAGACATCTAAGATTAAAAAATAAATTAACACTACATCGCTCTTCATTATCAAGCGTGGGATATGCATCGATCACTAGTTTGTCTCTTTTTTCTCTATAACAGCTCTACTACATTCGCTTACATCAATAACGTCTCCTCCAGCAATTGCCGCAACAATTGATGGCGCACCAAATATGGCAGCAATACCAGCGGCAACACCAATCATCAAGCCCCAAGAAACTTTACCGGTGAAAAAGCCAATACCCACGGATATTATGGCGAATGCAGCGAAGGCCCTGCCACCAGTTCCAGTAACAAGATTAAGCAAGTTACACATTGTTCTTTCAAAAGCATTTCCGGTAGCATCAACGGCTATAACAGCTGTCCATGTGCAATCTCCTGCAGTAGCTCCTGCTGTTCCAATGCATATACCATCATCATCGTCGTTATCGCTACAAACTCCATTTGAAGCTGTCTGCTCATTACAATTTGCTTCAGTCGCATGAGCCTGCGATATAAAATCACTAGATATTGCTGGCAATACAGCTAGGCTGAAAAAAGAAAAAAGAGCAACCTTAAGTAAATTTTTGTAGAAAATTTTCATAAATATTTGAATCAAATTGATGTAATGGTTTTTAAAAATTAAAAACTTTAAAAAATTAGTAATTTATAGATATTTGTAGCATAAATAGAAAGTAAACTACAAAAATAACAAAATTTGTTGAATCAAGCACAAGCTTAACTCGTTAATTGCGTTAAATAATTCAATAGATAAAATTAAAAGACAACAAAAATATTTGCTATCTTATGATTTTTACTTCCGTTTGCAGCTTAATGTTTGATTTCAATTCCACCTGATCCTGCACTTTTTTTATAAGATCAATGATATCTTGGCCCGTGGCTTGGCCTTGATTGATTAAGAAATTGCAATGTTTTTGTGATATTTGAGCATCTCCTATTTTTAAACCGCGACAATTAGCGTCATCGATTAATTGCCAAGCCTTTTTATCTGAATCTTCGGGATTTTTGAAGGTGCTGCCGCCAGTTTTGGCTCTGATGGGCTGGTTTTCTTCTCTTTGTTGATTGAATTGTTGTATTGTTTTAGCAACTTCATTTGAGTCCTTACTTATGCATTGAAATTTGGCTGAGATAAATATTAGTTCATCGCCGCTTTTTTTTACTAATTCACTACCGCGATAAAAAAAGCCAAAATCCTTATTATTAAATTGGCAGATATTGCCATTTAGATCTATTGCTGTGGCTGAAATTAGAAAATTGGCAATTTCAGAGCCATAGCACCCAGCATTCATGGCAATGGCACCACCAATTGAGCCAGGGATTCCTGTTAGAAATTCTAGATTGGATAAGGAATTATTTTGTAAAAAATTGGCAACATTTTTGCACAAAGTCGCGGCTTTGATATAAATTATATTATTATCTTGCAACTCAATTTGAGATAATCCGCCAGATAATTTTATAACAACACCTTTGGTTAGCTTATTTTTAAAAACTATATTAGAAGTGGCGCCAATTATTTTGATTGCCTCTTTGTGAGGAAAATTTTGCAAGAAATTTATAAGATCTGCTTCATCCTTGGGCTTGAAAAGAATTTCGGCGTAGCTTTCGGTGTTAAACCAATTTTTTAATGGAGCGTTGAAGCGATATTGACCTGTGATTTTGGGTAGAATTGCTGCTAAATTTGACATATTAATTGCTGCATAGCTTGATAATTATTGAAGTGCGGCCCTCATTGGCAGCTTTTTCTTGATATTTGGTTGTAAGCCAATTTTGAGGAAATTCTTGCCAATCTTTTTGAAGCTTGGCTGGCCAGTGAAATTTGTGGCTTTTGAGTATATTGGATAAAATCCATGTTTTGTAATCATCATGATCGGTGGCGATTATTATTTGCGGATCTTTATTTGCTGAATTTTGCTCTATTTTGGCGTTTATTTTGGGTTTTGCTGTTTTTAGAAGTGGGTAAATAATTTCATCAAGAAAATTTTGATTGATAAGTCTTCTTTTATAATGTTTGAGTTTGGGCCATGGATCGGGGAAAAGAATAAAAATTTGATCAAAAAATGATTTTTCATCTAATCTTGATTGTGCTTGGGGAGTTTGCGATGAGGATTGTTGGGTTTTTTGGGTATTTAATCCTTGATCTAATGATGGGTTTAATGATGGGTTTAATTCTGGGGCCAATTTGCGAAAATCATCATTAAGTAGCAATATATTTGGCAGCGGCTCTTGCTCTAGCTTTCTTAATATATTGATGATGCCATTGAGATGTGGTTCGCAACCAATATAGAGATTTTGCGGATTATCTTTGGCCATTTTATATAAAAAATCACCATAGCCAAAACCAATTTCAAGAATGGTTTTTTCAAAATTATTGATAAAATTTGCGTCAAAAAAAACTGCGCTATTTAACTGATATTTAGGATAGATATTTTGTAAAATAGCATTTTTATGATTGGATAATTTGCGAGATTTTATGCGGCCAAAACTTCTGATTAATCTTTTATTTTCTGTTTTGTGCTGATCTTGCAACATGTCTTGCGATAGATGTTTTATACCAATTTTAAACTTTAGAAGCACAATATTAACCCGTTTGCAAACTATGTTAATAATGCGTCATCTTTCTTTTTAATTATAATTAATCGCACTAATCAAGAAAATATTTGATTTTAGATAAAGACATTTTAAGTTTATTTTCACCTTATCTTGGAAAGCCTTCCATAAATCTCCTTTTTGCAATTTACATGCCTAAAAATTATCTTTTTACCTCGGAGTCTGTTTCCGCTGGTCATCCTGATAAAATTTGCGATCAAATTTCTGATGCTTTAGTTGATGAATATTTAGCACAAGATCCATATTCGCGCCTAGCAATTGAAACATTTGCCACGACCAACAATGTTATTGTGGGTGGAGAAATTCGCGCTCCTAAAATTAGCAATGCTGATATAGAAAATAGAATTCGTCAAACTGTCAAAAAAATTGGCTATGAGCAAGATGGCTTTCATTGGCAAAATCTAAAAATAACTAATCTAATTCACGAGCAATCAAAAGATATTGCTGTGGGAGTGGATGCAAACCATAACAAGGAAGAGGGAGCTGGAGATCAAGGTATTATGTTTGGTTATGCTTGCGATGAAACTGAAAAATTAATGCCAGCTGCCATTTATTATGCCCATAGAATTTTGCATAATATTGATATTGCTATTAAGGCAAAAGATTTGCCTGCTTTAGGTCCAGATGCCAAAAGTCAAGTTACGCTGATTTATGAAAATAATAGACCAGTAAAAGCCAAAACAATATTGGTATCAATTCAGCATCCACAAGGAATGCAGCAAGAAGAAGTGAAAGAACTTATTAAACCCTATATTATAAAATCTTTGCCAGATGGTTGGATGTGTGATGATGATAAACTTTTGGTAAATCCAACTGGAATTTTTGTTATTGGCGGCCCCGATGGTGACGCTGGGCTGACTGGTAGAAAAATTATTGTTGATACTTATGGTGGCGCAGCTCCTCATGGTGGCGGTGCATTTTCTGGTAAAGATCCAACTAAAGTTGATCGTTCTGCAGCTTATATGGCGCGCTATTTAGCAAAAAATATTGTGGCAGCTAATTTGGCAACACGCTGCACAATTCAACTTTCTTACGCTATTGGCGTGGCCAAGCCGCAATCACTTTATATCAATAATCATGGCAGTGGAGTTAAGGGTGAGGATTTAGTGAGAATAATTGATAAATTAGTTGATTTGACGCCAAAAGGTATTCGCACACATTTGGGGCTAAATAAGCCAATTTATCACAGAAGTGCGGCCTATGGTCATTTTGGTCGCGATCCAGAAGATGATGGCGGTTTTTCATGGGAAAAGCTTGATTTGGCGCCAGATTTGAAACAAGTGATCTAATACTATTTCCATAAATTAAACATCTAATTACCTCATCTTTGTTGCTTTTATTATTTAATTTTAAAACTTGAAGTATCTAGATACTGCGGCGCTTTAAAATTAAATCTAAAAGCAAAAATATTTTGTAATTAGATACTTAATTAAATAGTATAATACCATTTCTAACCTTTATCTTTGCTTAAAAATATTTGAGCTAGATGATATAAGATCTATATTTCGACTATTTTCTTGCGATCTGTTAAATCCTTCATTAATTAAAGCAGTTAGAAGGTTGGTGAAATTTATCCCACCCTCTTCTTTGGCCTGCCATAGATAATATCCTAAAGATCCTGGGAGTGGATTAATTTCATTGAGCCAAATTTCTCCAGTTTTTTTATTGCATAAAAAATCAATTCTTGGAGCGCCGTGAGCTTTGATGATTGAAAATGCTTTTTTTGCAGCATCAAAAATGAAATCTTTTTGTTTTTTGGTTAATTTTGGATTTAGAATTCTTGAAGCCGAAGCCATTCCTTCAGAAATTGGCACTGATAATTTATTATCAAGCGTGCCATTTGCTAAATATTTATCTTTGAAGCTTAGAAAGCTTTGTTCAGTATTTTTTGGCTCCTCAATTGCTGATAGCATTATATCATCACTTAAGGCATTGGTAACGCTGATATTATACTCAACTAAATTTTCAACAAAAGGCTCTATCATGGCGACATTGTCCATTTTAAAAATTTGCAATAGCGCATCATAAAGCTCTTCTTGATTATCAACTTTGCTTACACCAATACTGCTGCCAAGATTGCAAGGCTTAACGCAAGCAGGAAAATCAATTTTAAGATCTTTTAATAAATCTTTTTTCTTGATTAGGGCGATATTTTTGGGCTTTTTTATCAAAATATCGGGCAGAACATTTATACCAGAATTTTTTAAAATATTTTTAGCTATGCTTTTATTCATAAAAATTGCTGAAGCAAAATGATCGCAACCAGTAAAGCTAACATTGGCAGCAGATAAAGCGCCTTGTAATTGACCATTTTCACCAGCGCCACCATGAAGAGCAAGAAAAGCTATATCGAAATATATTTTCTTATTCTTGGAAAAAAAAGATTGGCTTTTGACTGTGAAAAAAGCTCCATCGCTAAAATCATCGCCTAAATCAAGAGTTATTTTGGTCAATTTATCTTTTTGCTGCGAAGAAAAATGATAATTTTTACGATCCAACAAAGCTTCTCCACTAAACCATTGCCCATTTTGATCAATATAAACTGGGAGTGCATCATATAAGGAAGAATCCATGGCTTCAATAATTTGCAAGCCTGTTAAAATGCTGACATCATGCTCTGGCGAAGTGCCGCCAAAGAAAATGGCGATTGTTTTTTTAGTCATTTATTAAATATTTTTTATGATTTCTTTGGTAACATTAATTTTTTTAATAGTGCTTTTGGCATTTTTTAATAAATCCTTGGCGAGGTTTTTATCGAGCAGCAATTTTGTAATATATTTTTCAAAATTATCTGACTTATCAATAATTATACAGCCTTTGTTTTTTATTAATTCTTGATATATGTCGCCAAAATTATAGAAGTTTTTGCCACTTATGACAGCACAATCTAGCTTGATTGCTTCAAATGGATTATGCCCGCCAATATCAGCTAAAGAACCGCCAATAAAAGCAAAATCTGCCAATTTATAAAAAAGACCTAATTCACCCAAACTATCGACGAGATAAATCTCTTTATCTTGATGAATTTTGTCATTATTACTGCGTTTGGCAAATTTATAGTTTTTGAGTAGATTGCAGATTTCTTGACTTCTATTGGGATGCCTAGGAATTATTATTGTTAGTAGATTAGGAAATTTTGTTTTTAGATTTTTGTGACATTCAATAATAATCTCTTCTTCTTTTGAATGCGTGCTGGCGCAGAGCAATATTTTTCTATTTTTTATCTTAGATTTTAATTTCTTTAATTCATCATCATCAAAAAATAAAGCTTTGCTTTGCGCCTTCAGATCGCCAAAAAACAAAACTTCTTGGCTTTTTAGTTTTATAAATTTGTCTTTGTCATTTTGGCTTTGAACAAAAATCTTATCAAATTTATCAAAAATTTTTGTAAAAAAGAATCTTTGTAAAAAAAGCCATCTGCGATATGATTTTTGTGAAATTCTAGCATTTACCAAATAAAGCGGGATTTGCAGCTTTTTAGCTTCGCAAATTAAATTTGGCCAAATTTCTGATTCAACGAAAATTGCTTTATCAAATTGCCAAAAATTAAGAAAATTTCTAGCCACATAAAATGAATCGACTGGTAAAAATTGGTGCATTAAACGCTCATTAAATTCTGCTAATTTATTATGCACAATTTGTGCTGAGGTTAGTGTGGTTGTGGTTAGTAATATCTTGCTATCCTTATCTTTTTTTAAGATTTCTTCAATGAGAGTTAGTGCAGAATTTGTTTCACCTACGCTAACAGCATGAACCCAAATAATTTTTCCTTGAGGTCGATTAATTGTTATTTTAGCAAAGCGCTGAGCAAAGCTGATCTTGTTTTCCTTGCCCTTAAAAGCGCGATAAATTAGCCAAATTTCAATAAAAGGAAAAGCTGCGATTGATAAAGCTTTGTAAATTGTTAACATCCTCCAGCAGATTTAATAAATAGTTTTTTTAATCTTGATATTTTGTTAACCACACCAAGTCCAACCTGACGAGCTAGCGCTATTGTCTGACTTTTATTCTCAAATAATGAATTTAAAATATCAGTAGCGATAACCATTTTTCTGGCGTTAAATCCAGCTTTTTTATTATATTCTGCGATCATATTTTTTGACGCAATATCAAGGCCATTTAAGAAATTTTCTTTGATAAGTTTTTGTAATATTTGAATAGAAGCGATTGCCAAGTTAAAACCCTGTCCAGCAATTGGATGAACTCCACAAGAAGCATCTCCTACTAATAGCATGTTTTTATAATAAAATTTTTCCGCCTCAATTAGAGTTAGTGGATATGAAAATTTTTGCGATATTTGATCAACCTCGCCAACATCATTAATTATTTTTTTATTAAGCTGATTGATAAAATTTTCTTCATCTAAACTTAAATAAGCCTCAATATTATCATCAGGCAAGATCCAAACTATTGATGATTTATTTGGTTCTTTGAGTGGCAAAATTGCCAAAGGTCCTGTATTATAAAATTTTTCAAAAGCGGTGTTATTATGAGATTTTTGATGAGTTATGTTAAAAACTATTGCCGTTTGATAATATTTTTTTGTTGTGGTGTGAATATGATATTTTTTACGCAATTGCGAAAAGCGACCATCGCAAGCTAATATAAGCTTTGTTGATATTTTCTGATTATCATTGAGCGTTATTGAGTTTTCATCAAAATTAATGTCTTGATAAGATTTTGGACAAAAAACCTTGATATTTTTTTGCTTTATAACCTTGTTGCGCAAAGCATTGTGGATTTGATAGCTTTCAATAATTTGCCCTAATTGCTTGTTTTTTTTATCAACCTCCTTGCCGATAAAATCTAAAATAAAAGGCGAATTAGCATCACTTATTCTGATATCACAAATCTTGCCAGCATCGATTTGCAACTCATCATAAATGCCAATTTCTTGAAAAAATTTGAGTGAAGATGAAGAAATAGCATATCCACGTCCGTCAGATTTGCGATCTTTGTTGATAATATCTTCTTGTTCGATAATGGCTATCTTAAGATCAAGAGAAATCTGCGCCATTGCTAAAGCTGAGGTCATTCCTGCAAAGGAGCCGCCAATTATTACAATGTCGAAATTATTATTAATCATCAAATATTTAATAATTTATAAGTGAGGCCATCTTTGATAGCTTGAAAAGAGGCATAAACAATATTTTGTGAAACGCCAATTGTTGTCCATTTTTTGCCATCCTCATCACGAAATTCTATTAAAACACGAGTTATAGCTTTGGTTCCGTTGGATGGATTTATTATTCTTACCTTATAATCGCTTAAATCTATATTTTCTATATTTTGATATTTTTTACTTAAACATTTTCGTAAAGCGCGGTCAATAGAATTAACAGATCCATTTCCAGAAGCTTGGGCAGAGATTATCTCACTACCTAGCTTAATTTTTAGCAATGCTTTGGATGTTGTTTTTATTTCTTTATTGCCAATATATTCGACATCATTAGTGCTATCAAAGCTAACTAGCTCAAAAAAATCTTTTTTATCAAATAATGTTTTGTAAGCCAATATAGCAAAGCTTGCATCAGCAATATCATAAGAATAGCCTTTGGATTCTAGTGATTTTACCTCTTTGACTAAATCGGTAATTTTTTGTGATATTTTTTTATCATTTATATCAATGCCGATTTCTTTTAAACGATCAACAATATTTGACCTTCCTGCCTGATCAGAAACTATAATAAATCTTTTATTGCCAACCTTATTGGGCTCGACATGCTCATAGCATTGTGGATTTTTGGTAACAGCTGAAACATGAAGACCGCCCTTATGGGCAAAAGCATATTTACCAACATATGGAGCAAAATCATTGCGCTCCTTACCAATCAAATCATCAACATAATGAGAGACACTTTTGAGATTTTTAAGCTGAGTCTCATTGATGCCAACATCAAAGCCCATTTTTAATGTTAATGTTGGAATTATTGAAACTAAATCGGCGTTACCGCATCTTTCACCAATGCCGTTAATAGTGCCTTGAACTTGTGTAACCCCAGCCTCTACGGCGGCAATTGAATTGGCAACTGCCTGATTTGAATCATTATGACAATGAATTCCAAGATTTTTTCCTGAGATTTTTTTAGCAACTTGCGTTACAATATCTCTTATCTCGCTTGGCAAAGTGCCGCCATTAGTATCGCACAAAACAATCCATCTGGCCCCAGCTTTAAAAGCGCATTTGATAACTTTAAGAGCAAAATTTTTATTAGCCTTGAAGCCATCAAAAAAATGTTCAGCATCAAAAATGGCCTCTTTATTATTTTCCACAATATATTCGATTGAGCCTTTTATCATTTGCAGATTCTCTTCCTCGCTAATATGAAGAGCTTGATTTAGATGAAAATCCCAACATTTACCAACGATGCAAATGGCTTTGGTATCGCTTTTAATCAAGGCATTTAAGCCAGCATCTTCATGTGCCAACAAATCACGACGATGTGTCATGCCAAAAGCAGTGAATTTAGATATTTTTAATTCTGGAAGCTGCTTAAAAAAATCATCATCAGTTGGATTGGCACCGGGCCAGCCACCTTCAATATAATCAAAGCCAACTTCATCTAATTTTTGTGAAATAGCGATTTTATCACGCAAGCCAAAATTAATGGTGCTCGTTTGTGCGCCGTCACGCAATGTTGAATCGTAAATATAGATGCGAGGTTTTTTGGTCATATTGTCAATTTGAATTATGTCGCAATTGATTTTTCCTTATGGTTAATACCAAAAATTATCTTTAAAAATTTAATTAAAGATAGATTCTGTTATGATAAATCAAATTCAGTAAAAATCGACATATTTTTATCTATTATTTAATGAGCTGCAAATGATAATATTATACCACACGAGACTGCGATATTTAAAGATCTGGCATCTTTTTTCATTATAATTTTGATTCTCTCATGGCATTTTTCATGAATATCAAGCGGAACCCCTGAGCTTTCTTGACCAAAAAGCACGATATCATTATCTAAAAATTTAAAATTTTTGGCATTTTTATCACTCTTAGTAGTTGCTAAGATTAAACGCGATTTATTTGCCCTAACCTCTTTATCAAAAAACTCGTCAAATGAATTGTGACGAATTATATTTACTAAGTCATAATAATCTAAAGCAGATTTACGAATTTTTTTTATATCGAAAGGAAAGCCGCACGGCTCTATAATGTGCAAATCAACACCAAAACAAGCGCAGCTTCTGATTATAGTGCCAACATTTCCGGCAATTTCTGGCTGAAATAAAGCTATTTTCATGTAGAATTATAAACTTACTGTTTGAGATCCTTGTAGCCTTGCCCGCTCTTCTTGCTTTCTAATCTCATCAGCGTGAGATTTTCCGGCATCAAGATTATTATCTAGATGCATTAAATTGCTAGCTTCGATGCTTTGTGGGCTATTGCCTGGTTTTACATCATTATATTCAGTAACCTGAGTGTTTGATGTATAATTTTTTGACTCATTTATTGCTGCATAAGCCATGATGACAGCTGCTGCCGTAACTGGATTTAAAAATGCAAAGCCAACGAAGGCGGAAGATTTTAATGCATTACTAGCTAATGATATAGAGCCTCCACCATTATCTTTCTCACTTTTAGGGGCAATATTCTTGCTACTTGTTGGATCTGCGATTGGTTTGTTTCCTGTAACTGCTTCAGCCATAGTCTTTTAATCTTTTAGTAAAAAAAATAATATTTATTACGTATATATAATCATAACATATTTTATGATTTTTGTAAAACCTTTTGTAAAATATCTGCACTATTTTTAATTGCCGCAATATCGCCTATGTGAAAAAAATTAGCACTTAATTCAATAGCTCTTATATTGTTTATATCTCCATTATTTGATAATTTTTCTTTAAAAAAATAGGACAGAGAAAAACTTTGATCTTGAGGTTTGCGCTGTAAAATAATTGGATCTATAATAGCCAATCCAACATAAGCATGGCTGTTGATTTTATTATCTTTACGAATTTGATTTTTAGGCAATAATTCAAAGTCACCAATGCCATCATAGCCATGATATTTATTTTTTGCTTTTAATCCCAGCAATATTTCGCAATTATTATCATGTTTTTTGATTTCTAGCCAAGCTTGCCATATTTTTTTGATCTGTGAATCGTTGCTTTCTTCACGCCATAAAATATCACCATTAATTATTAATAGCGGTTTTTTGAGGTTTATTTTATCTTGAGCAAACACTAGCGCTCCGCCCGTTTCAATTTTTTCATTCTCTTGAGAAAAAATAATTTTTGGGTTATGTTGCTTTTCAATGAATTTTTTGACTTGGTCGCTTAAATAAAAACCATTAATAATGATTTTTTGGATTGAATCAATTTCATTTAGCTTATCGACACTATATTGCAAAATCTCTTTGCCTAATATTTTAACTAGTGGCTTTGGAACGATGTCAGTCAATGGGCGCATTCTCTCTCCGCGCCCAGCAGCAAAAATAAAAGCTTGGGTTAGTTTTGCAGAATTTTCTTGAAGCATTTTAATTAAAGATAAACTTTATTAACCCGTGCACTAACTAGTTGACCTTTTAACAAAAAGATTTTTTTTCTTGGAGATCTTGTTGAAAGCCATAGTACTTACTGCTACTTTGGTTTTTCAAGAAGATCTTCAAGAAAGAAAATACTGTAGTTAAAAGTCAACTAGTTAGTGCACGGGTTAATAGTATTGCTAATTTACGCCAGTTGAACCAAATCCACCTTGGCCACGCTCAGTATCATCCAAATCTTTTACTTCAACAATTTGCGCTTGTTCATATTTGGCAATAATCATTTGTGCAATTCTCATGCCACGATTTATAATAAAATCATTTTGCGAATGATTAATTAAAATCACGCAAATCTGACCACGATAATCTGAATCTATAGTTCCTGGAGTATTTAAAACGCTGATGCCGTTTTTTAATGCTAGCCCGGAACGCGGGCGAATTTGTGCTTCATAACCCTGATCAAGAGCAATGGCAATTCCAGTTTCAATTAAGGTGCTTTGCCCAGCTTTTAAAATAATATCATCACTAATTGCTGCTACCAAGTCCATACCAGCACTTCCTTTTGTCTTGTAAGATGGGATATCTAGATCTTGTAAATTTTCTAATTTTTTAATTCTAATAACTGTCATAAACTGTTAAATTTGATATTGATATTTGCTGATTTGATAATTACTGTAAAAATCTAATATTGCAAATAGATCATTATTAAACATTACCAGCTAATGACAAACAAAGAATCTACATCTCAAAAAAAAGAAAATAACGAAACCGCTATAGATAATAGCCCCGAATCTCCAAAGGATGCTTCGCGTCGAAAACTCTTAACAAATACAGCATATACAGCAGCTGGAGTCGGAGCGGTTTGTGCTTTTTTGCCATTTGTTGACAGCATGAATCCATCTGACGATGTTAAGGCCCTTTCTTCAATAGAAGTTGATATTTCTCGTATTCCACTGGGTCAAGAAAAAAAAGTTATGTGGCGCGGTAAACCAATTTTTATTAAGCATCGCACCAAAGAAGAAATAAAGGCAGCAAAAAGCGTCCCTTTAATTGAGTTAAAAGATCCTGAAGAAGATGCTGCTCGTGTTAAGCCTGGTAAGGAGCAATGGCTTATAGCAATTGGCATTTGCACCCATTTAGGCTGCGTACCTGCTGGTGGACAAGGTGAGTATAAGGGTTGGTTTTGCCCATGTCATGGCTCGGTTTACGATACCTCTGCACGCATTCGCAAAGGTCCGGCTCCAACAAATCTTGAAATTCCACCATATGAGTTTATCTCTGATACGGTGATTAAAATCGGCTAAATAAATTATAATAAAATATGTCCAATCATATTCAAAATGATCTAGATAAATCACTTACCGAGAAATCAAAAATAGCTAAGTGGATTAATGATCGACTACCAATAATTTCTTCCCTTGAAAATACGCTTCTAAAACACCCATACCCAAAAAATCTAAGCTATATGTGGAGCTTTGGCTCAATCGCTGGCATAGCATTGGTTATACAAATCCTTACGGGATTATTTTTAGCTATGCATTATGTGCCAAATGCTGATTTAGCTTTTGATTCCGTGGAACATATTATGCGTGATGTTCGTTATGGTTGGCTTATTCGTTATATTCATGCTGTTGGTGCTTCGATGTTTTTTGTGGCAGTTTATATTCATATTGCCCGTGGCCTGTTTTATGGCTCATATAAATCTCCCAGAGAGTTGCTATGGTGGTTTGGAATATTAATTTTCTTACTAATGATGGCCACAGCATTCTTGGGCTATGTTTTACCTTGGGGTCAAATGAGTTTTTGGGGCGCCACTGTTATTACCAATCTTTTCTCAGCAATTCCTGTAGTTGGTGAATCAATCGTTACTTGGCTTTGGGGTGGATATTCAGTTGATAATCCAACATTAAACAGGTTTTTCGTTTTGCATTTCGTGCTACCTTTTGTTATTGTAGCCATGGTTATGCTGCACCTAGCATCTCTTCATACTTCTGGCTCTAATAATCCAAGTGGCGTTGAAATAAAAAGCAAAAAAGATGTTATTCCTTTTCATCCATATTTTACCATAAAAGATATGGTTGGCTTTGTTGCATTCTTCTTGATATTTGGCTATTTTCTCTTCTTCTTTCCAAATTCACTTGGCCATCCCGATAACTATATTCCAGCCAATCCACTCGTAACACCTCCTCACATTGTTCCTGAATGGTATTTCTTGCCATTTTATGCGATTTTAAGAGCCGTTCCAGATAAATTGGGTGGGGTTATCTTGATGTTTGGCGCTATAGTGATATTGTTTTTATTGCCATATCTTGATCGAAGTAAGGTTAAATCGGGCGCATATCGACCATTATTTAAGAAATTTTACATATTATTTTTAGTAAATTTCTTGATATTGGGTTGGCTTGGACAATCTCCAGCTGAGGGCTGGTATGTTGTGGCATCACAAATTTCTACTTTCTATTACTTTGCTTATTTTCTTATAATATTGCCACAATTACCTAAATTTGAAAAAACTTTACCTGTGCCACAGTCAATTGACGAGCATTATAAGAAATCTAAAGCTAAAAATGGTTGATATTAACCATTTCATAAATAATAGACATTCTAACTGCAATATTTTGCTTTTAAAGTTGCTGTAGAATGCCAAAGTAGCAATAAGTACTATGACATTCTACAGCAACTTTAAAAGCAAAATCTTTTTATTATAATGCCTATTATTTATGAAATGGTTAATAGTGAAAAAGTTTATCAAATGTTAAGGCAGATTCCGCTAGGTAAAATCACAACCTACAAGGAAATAGCTAATAAACTTGATTGCAAAGCCTATCGCAGAATTGGTCAGATTGTGGGGTCTAATAAAGATATACCAAATACTCCATGTCATCGAGTTGTCAATAGTAATGGAAAAATTGGTGGCTACGCTTTTGGCGTTACTAAAAAAATATCTTTACTCAAAAATGAAAAAATCTTAGTTAAAGATAATAAAATTGTAGATTTTAACCAAAAATTACATAGATTTAATGAAGTTTAAATTAATATTAATATCGTTACTATTATTTTCTAGCTCAGCCCTAGCCGCAGGATCTAAGCTTGCAGATGATGATCCAAGAGCAACTCACGCCCTAAAGCCTAAGCAACTAAGTTGGGAATTTGACGGAATTTTTGGACGGCTAGATCGCGCTTCAGTGCAAAGAGGTTATCAAGTTTATAAGGAGGTTTGCTCTTCTTGTCACGGACTTAAGCGCGTGGCTTATCGTAACCTAGCTGAAATTGGCTTTAGTGAAAATGAAATAAAACAAATTGCCTCAACTTACCAAATAACAGATGGACCTGACGAGGAAGGGGATATGTTTGAAAGACCTGGATTACCATCTGATAAATTTGTTAGCCCTTATGCCAATGAAAATGCTGCCAGATCTGCCAATGGTGGTGCTTATCCTCCCGATCTATCCCTAATGGTTAAAGCGCGAGTTGATGGCGCTAATTATATATATTCTCTTTTAATGGGTTATGTAGAGGCTCCAGAAGAATTTGCTTTGACACAAGGTAAATATTACAATCCATATTTCGAGGGTCGACAAATTTCAATGCCTGAGCCAATAGTTGATGATTTACATATTGAATATTTAAACGGCACATTTGCTTCTAAAGAACAAATGATAATAGATGTAGTTAATTTTTTACAATGGTCAGCGGAGCCAGAAACTGAGGAAAGAAAAAAGATGGGAATTAGAACAATGACTTATCTATTTATCTTATTTATAATTTTAATAGCTGCCAAAAAAGCTGTGTGGAAAAAAGTTAAATAAATTATTTAATCAATATGTCTTTTGAATTTAGTAGGGAAAATAAAAAAAAGGTTAACGACATAATAGCTCGCTATCCTGAAAAGAGGCAAAAATCAGCAGTAATGCCGCTTCTTGATTTGGCGCAAAGACAAAATAACAACTGGATTTCGCAAGATGTTATAGCTCATATCTCACAAATTCTAGATATGCCTGAAATTAAAGTTTATGAAGTTGCTAGCTTTTATACCATGTATAATCTAAAGCCAGTTGGCAAGTATCTTTTGCAATTTTGCAAAACAACTCCATGCATGCTACGAGGAATCGATCAAATATTAAAAGATTGCAAGATCAAGCTTGGGATAGGCGTCGAGGAAACAACAATTGATCAACTTTTTACGATCAAAGAAGTGGAATGCTTAGGAGCCTGTGCTAATGCGCCTGTTGTACAAATTAATGATGATTATGTTGAGGATTTAACATCGGAGACTTTTTCACAAATACTTGAGGATCTTAAAAATGGCAAATCTTTTAAGGTTGGCTCTCAGTCTGGCAGAAAATGTTCTGAGCCAATATCTAGCTAGTTAAAATTAACCCAGATCCGTCAATAAAAAGCTAATTTTTAAGACATTTCCACCTCATACATCTTCTTATAAAGGCCGTCTTTTTTAATTAACTCTTGATGAGAGCCAATTTCAGCTATCGCTCCATTCTTAACATATATGATATTATTAGATTGTGTCACAGCTGAGAGCTTGTGGGCCACGCTTATAACTGTTCTATTTTTTGCTAATTCCCTAATAGATTGATTAACTAATTCCTCGTTTTTGTTATCAAGCGCAGATGTTGCTTCATCTAACAAAAGAATAGGCGAATCCTTAATAATAGCGCGAGCAATGGCAATTCTTTGCTTTTCCCCTCCAGATAATTTTATGCCTTTTTCCCCAACAAAGCTATCAAGACCGTCAGCAAAATTATTAATAAAATTTAGGGTTGGCGTATTATCTATTAGATTTTGTACAGATGATTTGTGCGTTGAGTTGGCGCCATATGATATATTTTCAAAAATAGTGCCAGAAAAAATAAATGGATCTTGCGAGATATAAGAAAAATTTTGTCTTAAATCATGTAGTGAAATTGATTTTATGTCATGATTATTAATTTTGATACAGCCGCCATCAACATCATAAAAGCGCAATAGCAATTGCAGCAATGTGCTTTTGCCAGATCCGCTAACTCCAACTATAGCAATTTTATCTCCGTGATTTATTTTGAGACTGAGATTATCAATAACCAATTTATCTTTTCGACTTGGATATGCAAAAGATACTTTATCAAAGTTAATTTCTATTTTGTGACCCAGAACAACATCTTTATTAGTAGGAATATCTTTTACAGGTGATTCAACTTGCAGAATCTCAAAAATCCTACCAGCAGCAGCTGATGCGGTTTGTAATTGACCAGCTATTTGACTAAGAGATACTAAAGAAGTGGCTGTAATGATTGAGTAGAATATAAAAGATGATAAATCTCCGGAACTAATTCTTCCTGATATTACCTCAATACTGCCAATCCATAACATAACGCCAACGCCACCAAAAGCTAATGTTATAACAAAAGCAATTAACAAGGATTTGTAGCGAATTTTAGAAAGAGATATTTTAAGGGTTTTATCAACATAATTAGCAAAATTAGCAATCTCTTTATCCTGGCAAAGATATGATTGCACCGTGCGCACACCGTTTATTGTTTCCTCAATGTGACCCCCCATTTCTGCCATGGCTTCTTGCGACCTTATTGAAAGAGATTTAATGGTGCGAGCCATCATAATAATGGGTGCAATAGCAATGGGTATTATCATTATGCATATTAGACTCAGCTTAACGCTGGTTAAAAAAAGAAATGCTATACCACCAAAAAATAAAATTAAGTTTCGTAAAAAAAATGAAATAGTAGTGCTTATGATGCTATAAAGCACCACGGTATCAACTGTTAATCTTGAAATAACATCGCCAGTTTTGTGAATTTCAAAATATTGAGCGGAAACATTTATGATATGGCTGTAAACCTTCTTGCGCAAATCTGCGATTACCTTTTCGGCAACGGAATTAATTATAGAGGAGCGAAAATATCCAGAAATTGCCATCAAAATTACCGCTGCAAAAAAAGCTAGCAATATCATATTAAGAAATTGCTTGTCTTTTTTTGCAAATCCGTAATCAATGAGGTATTTTAAGGCTTCGCCAAAAAATAATATTGTTAATGCTGTGACAAATAAAGCTAGTCCAGCAAAGAATATTTTTCTTTTATAAGGAAAAAAGAAAGGCAATAGCTGAGATAAGTTTGCAATCCTTGCCTTTTTCTTCATTTTGAATGTTTCTATGAATCTTAATTATACTAATTACAGCCTTTAATGATATGTTTAACCCAGATCCGTCAATAAAAAGCTAATTTATGCTGCCATCTCATATTCCATAAGCACTGGTAAAAAATATTCATGCACCATTTAGGTGCACTAGAATTTTTTTACCAGTACTTATGAAACATGACTATAGCAGCCTAAATTAGCTTTTTATTGACGGATCTGGGTTTAATCAAATTAGTTTAGGATAAAATTTAATCAAGAAGGCGCTTTGTATATTGATATATAAGCTTTTTTGATTGAATTTTAGACCAAAAATAAGAAGGTTAAATATATCATTAAAGGTTGGAATTGGTATTATAAATATTTATGGGAGCCATCACAAATGGCACCCTTTTTACTTTTCTTGCAATTGCAAAAGAAGGCAAAGCCATCTTGTTTTGCCTCAAATTCTATGGATTTCATTATTGAGTTTCCATTTTCATCCTTATGTTTTTTATGGCTACCATCGCAAAAAGGTTGCTTTGATGATAGTCCGCAACTACACCAGAAATATTTTTGTCCAGCTTTAACCTCAACTTTAATTGGTGATTTAGATATTATAATAGGCAAATCCATAATTATATTTATTAATTTTTCTTTTTAGCTACACTAACAAGAGCTGGCCTTAACAAGCGGTCACCAATTTGGTAGCCAGCTTGAATTACCTGCACAACTGTGCCCTCTTCCTCTTCTGATTCAATTTGTGAAATAGCTTCATGAAAATTGTGATCAAATTTGGCTTTCAATGGATAAACTCTTTTTACATTATATTTTTCAAGAATTTTTATTAATTCTTTTTGCGTCATATCGATGGCCTGAGCATAATTTTTTAGATCGTCATTTTTTGCTATTTCTTGACGAGGCGCGTGAGAATTTGCTAAAAAGAAATTTTCAACCGTTGCCACCAGCTCACCAACAAAATTTGAGATAGCATATTTTGATGCTTTTTCTAGATCTTCTTTGGCGCGGCGACGCAAATTATCAAGTTCTGCCAATAATCTAAGATTTTTCTCATTAAGAGAAGCTACTTCTAGCTTTAAATCTACTTCAGCTGTATTTTCTTGAGAATCATTTGAGCCAGAATCTTCTTGTTGCTGATTGGTGTTGGAATCTTTTTTTTGATATTTGCTTTGCCAATCTTTATTATTTTGAGACTCGCTTGTAGCATCTTCTTGAGGCTTGTTGTTTAAATTTTTTTCTGTCATGATGTTGTGATAAATATTATATTATGTTTTACGTTAAGCTAAATCAACTTTTAGCTGCTTCTTTTAGGATTAACAATGAATCATTTTTTAAGATTTTATTTTAAAAAATTCAAATTTTCATTTTCTTTTCAAAGCAATCTAGCAAAAAAAGCTAGCTTTTTAAATGTTAAAAATTTTAGTGTTGCTTTTGATCGATCTTATACCTGTATATAGGTAAATTTAATTTTATTACAATGTCTGAATTAATTATAGAACAAGCTAGCAATCTAGTGCCAATGGTTGTAGAGCAAACCGCAAAAGGGGAGAGATCTTACGATATATATTCAAGGCTCCTAAAAGAGAGAATAATATTTTTATCAGGTCAAGTTAATGATCAAATATCATCATTAATAGTTGCTCAATTACTATTTCTTGAATCGGAAGATCCAAAAAAAGATATCTATTTTTATGTAAATTCTCCAGGAGGCGTTGTAACATCTGGCTTGGCAATGTATGATACGATGCAATATATTAAGCCTGATGTGGCTACTCTTTGCATTGGTCAAGCAGCTTCTATGGGATCTCTATTATTGTGCGCAGGAGCAGCGGGTAAAAGATTTTCTTTACCAAATTCACGAGTAATGATTCATCAGCCATCTGGTGGTTTTCAAGGGCAGGCAACTGATATTGAAATTCATGCTCAAGAGATTCTGCAATTAAGAAAGAGGCTCAACTCAATATATTCTAAACATACCGGACAAAAAGTCTCGGTTATAGAAAAAGCAATGGAGCGTGATAATTTTATGTCGGCTGACAAAGCTAAAGAATTCGGCATTATCGATAAGGTTATTGATAGTAGGGCGGCAATGGCTTGATTATTAAGCGCTGCATTATAAGTGTTTATTGGTATTTGTTAAAAATACTAATATCAAAAATCGCTAAGTTTAAGTTAATTGATTATTTATGACTAATACTAAAGACAAAGAGTTGTCATGTTCATTTTGTGGTAAAACTCAAAATGAAGTGAAAAAGCTAATCGCTGGTCCAACTGCTCTCATTTGCAATGAATGTATAGCTCTAGGTATGGATATATTGCGTGAGGAGCATAAAAAGTCACCTCTTAGCAAAAATAAGGATGACCTAACTCCGAAGTCTATTCTTAAAATATTAGACGAATATATCATTGGCCAGTCATATGCAAAAAAAACTTTGTCAGTAGCCGTTTATAATCACTATAAGAGAGTTGATTCATTCGACCCAGACGATAAGGATGGCGTTGAAATTAGCAAATCTAATATTCTAATGATTGGGCCAACTGGATGCGGCAAAACTTTACTTGCGCAGACATTAGCGCGAATTATTGATGTGCCTTTTACGATGGCTGACGCCACCTCTTTAACTGAAGCTGGTTATGTTGGAGATGATGTTGAAAATATCATTGGGCGCTTATTGCAAATTTCTAATTATGATATTGAAAAAGCTCAGCGTGGGATTGTTTATATTGATGAAATTGACAAAATAGCTCGTAAAACAGATGATCAAGCTCGTCGAGATATCTCTGGCGAGGGAGTTCAGCAAGGCTTATTAAGAATTATAGAAGGTACCGTTACTTCAGTTCCAACGCAGCCGGGTAGAAAAAACTCGCAACAAGAATATGTGCAAATTGACACTCGCAATATATTATTCATTTGCGCTGGTGCTTTTTCAGGCTTGGAAAAAATAATAGCATCTCGTGGCAAAGGAACCGCTATAGGTTTTGGTGCAGATGTTAGGGAAAAAGATGATGGCGATCGTCGAGATATATTTAGTCAAGCTGAACCAGAAGATTTTGTTAAATATGGTATAATACCAGAGGTAGTTGGCAGGCTACCAGTTATTGCTCCACTTGATGGATTAACACAAGCAGATCTAACGCAAATATTATCTGAACCTAAAAATTCTGTAGTTAAGCAATATCAAAAACTTTTTGCTTTAGATAAAGTCGATCTGCAATTTGATGATGATGCTCTCATTGAAATTGCTAAAAAAGCAATTGAGCGTAAAACTGGTGCCAGAGGCTTGCGAGCAATTGTTGAGCAGACATTGCTGGAAACCATGTTTGAAGTTCCATCTCTTAAAAATGTTAAATCAGCTCAAGTTACCAAGGAGTTAGTTTTAGAAGGAAAAATGTTAAAATTTAAATATCTAACTCAAAAAGAAATTGAAGCCAATGGTGATAGCAACTCTATATCAGTTGTTAATAAAAAAGATGCTAAGAAAAGCAATGGAGCATAATAATATTCTATTAAGCTTCGTTTAGACTTATTTTTGGATATTTATATAGTAACTTAAAAATGATTAAGATTTTTTACAACATATTGTCAGTTTTTTGTTTGGCCTCAACAATGTCTTGTGATCATCTTAGAAAAAGTGATGATGTCGAAATAAGATTAGTAAATCTTGATGGCGAATCAAGAAAGATGTATACTAGAATACCAGATCTTAATCTCAAAGCTCTTGCTGACCAAGGCAAGTCATCTTACGATGTTACAAAAAATATTGTTTCTGTTGAAAATGCAGATGAAATAAAGGCAGCTAGAACCATATCAGTGCCTAAAGGAAATCTTGTTAGAGATAATTCATATAATGATATAAAAGAAAGTCCATCCGATAATGCTAGCGATTTAGAGTCTAATAAGAATAAGAATTTTGGAGATTTTTCATCTAAGACTATTGATTACACCTTTGGTAAAAAAAATACAGACTCACAAGATGTAGAGCAAATTCAGTATGATTTATCCAAAACTCCAAAACAAGAAGCCGCAGCAAAGTTAAGAGATGCTGGTAATGCTAGAATAAATGACGTAAAACAGCAAAGCGATAGCGCCAAACCTTCTGGCGCAAAAAAAGAGATTTATATTCAAGTTGGATCATTTTCTAAAGAACAAAACGCTAAAAACTTTCTTAAATTCATGAATAAATTTAATGAAGGTGAGATACAAAGAGTTAAATCAAATAATAGGTACATAAATCGTGTATTATTGGGACCAATGGAAAATTTAAGTAAAGCTAATAGCACAATAACTAGCATTAAAAATTCAGGTCATGATGCCATTATAATTAGAAGATAGAGCTGTTTAATGTTTTATAAAAAATACAATCTAGAATCAATTAGCCAATAATGTCTAGATACCTAATAATATTGCTTTTATTTGTTTTTACTTCATGCGGTTATGGCCATAATGATGTAAACCAATTATTTAACGAGGAATTTGGTAATAAAATAGATAAAGTTAAAATTTATCGTAGTGAGCCAGAATCTCTAAAAAATAAAACCTTTTCCTTTAGGTCGCCCACAAGAAGAGAAATAGAGAAGTCTTTTATAAAATCTAAATATAACAAATATCGCTATATTGATGTTAGTCAATTCAATGAAGTGCAAGAAGATTATTTTGATAATAAGATTCAGTCTGGACAGCTATCCCCCAGAATTTTTGATATAACATATTATACTAAAAATCACGGGCCATTTATAATTGAAGAAGATCATTTTGCTAATATAGATATTCCTGAATATGATGCATATGGCTTGGCCACAAGATTTAGCTCCAAGCCTTACTTGTTAGTAAGCGATAAGTCTATAAAGGATGGAGTTGATTATATTTCAAATAACAATAGGGATAGCAATCATATTAAACAAAGCCAGTCCCTAATAAAAGAAAGAATGGAATTGCGTCGCAAGCAAAGAATGCAAAAATTATATCAAAATCCATCTTTAAAATAGGTCATTATTTATTAAATTTTAGCTTCATCTTTTTGTTTTTAAAAGCCATAAAGCCTCAGTCCTTATTGGTATATAGTCTTCACGAGGGCCTTCATTTTATAACTTTTAAAATTCAAAAATATTTTGCCAAAGATTTAATTAAAGATGGATTTTGGTATCGTAATATTTTTCTAAATACCTAATCAAAAATAATAAAAGGATGATTTTTGCTAAGTATTTCCTCATCTTTTTAACTATAATTTATTCTCATAATGCTCGGGCGCAGGATTATAAAGATTTGGTTCAAAAAAATATCTTTGATAAAGAAAAGCATTATCTACTTTATGATCCCGATCTTGATGAGGTATTAATTGCCAATAATCATCACAAAAGAATCGCGCCTTCATCCATGACTAAATTGATGACTGCTTATGTTGTTTTTAGTCAACTTTCCAATAATTTTCTTGAACTCAATGATTATTGCTTAATTGGCAAAGATGCTTGGAATAAATATGGCTCAACCATGTCTTTGGGTTATGGTGATGTGGTAAAAATATCTGACTTAGTTAAGGGATTGCTTGTGATGTCGGGCAATGACGCCTCGATTGCTTTAGCGCAAACAACCGTTTCTGGAGGCTATGATAGCTTTATTAGGCTAATGAATATCAAGGCCATGGAGCTTGGCATGCATAATAGTAGTTTTATGAATCCGCACGGTCTAAATGAAGATAATCATTATTCGACTTTGATGGATTTAGCGATATTGGTTAAAAGTCTTTATGAGGATTTTCCGCAATATAGTCATTTTCTTGAAATAAAGAAGTTTGAATATTCTGGTATTGAGCAAAGTAATCGTAACCCACTTGTAAAAAATGATTATGATGGTATTTTGGGGGGAAAAACTGGCTACACATCAGAAGGCGGCTATGGGGTGGCGGCTATTGTTAAGCGCAATCATCGCAGAATGATCGCAGTTACCAATAATATGTCAAATCCGGTAGAAAGAGAATTGATGATTTCAAGCCTTTTTGATTTTGGCTTTAATAATTTTAAAAAAATAAAATTTTTTACTAAAGATGAAACCATTGCAAATCTTGATGTTTGGCTTGGCCTAGATGATAAGTTGGAAATATATATAAAGCGCGATGTTGTGCTAAACATACCTTACAATATTTTACCTAAAGATATTGAGGTGAAGGTCAAATATCTCAAGCCACTTATAGCCCCTGTAATTGCTGAAGACAAAGTTGCTGATTTACATATTGTAATAAAAAATTATGATTCATTCCATTTTCCACTATATGCTAGAAAAGATATAAAAAAAGCAGGATTTTTTAAGAAAGTTAAATTGATTTTAATGCAAAAGAAATTAGAAATTAAAAGATTGTTAACCAATTTATAAAATTATGGACATGAAGCTTTTGATGCGTCAAGCACAAGAAATGCAAAGTAAAATTCAGAAAATCCAAGAAGATCTTGCTCAGGCAGAATATGAAGGAAATGCTGGAGGCGGTTTAGTGAAGGTAAAGATTCTAGGATCTGGCGTTACTAAAAGCGTTGCGATAGATGATTCACTAATAAATACCGAGGAAAAAGATATTTTAGAAGATCTGATAGTCGCTGCTATAAATGATGCTAAGAAAAAGTCTGATGATGGTTCATCGGATGCTATGAAGGATGCAACTGGGGGCATGAATTTGCCAGCAGGATTCAAAATATAAAGATGCAAGTGAAGTTATGTGGCTTTACTGAAGATAAATCTTTGCAAGCGGCTATTGATTATAATTGCAACTTTATTGGCTTTATTTTTTGCGATAAATCGCCGCGCAATATTTCGTTATCACAAGCAAAAATATTAGGAAAATTAGTTCCTGATCATATCGCAAAAGTTGCGGTTAGTGTTAATGCTGATATGCAATTTTTAACTACAATAAATGATTGCCTAAGGCCAAAATTTTTTCAATTCCATGGCAATGAAGATATAAATTATATCAAAAATTTTAAAGAAAAATTTCCACAATTAGGAGTTATTAAAGCTTTTTCTGTTGATTCAAATCAAAATTTTAGTGAAATAGAAAAATATAGTGAATTTTGCGACTATTTTTTATTCGATAGCAAGTCGCAAAATAGCTTTGGAGGCACCGGAGTTGCGTTTGATTGGAAGATGTTAAAAGATAAAAATTTTACAAAAAAATGGTTTTTATCTGGCGGTCTAAATGCTGGCAATATAAAACAAGCTATTGCAGAATCTGCTGCAAATATGATTGATATTTCTTCTGGCATTGAAGAAATTAAGGGTCAAAAATCTTTGCAACTTATTGCGGATTTTATGCAAAAAATTAAAACTCTAGATGTTAGTACAGCTTAGAAATTTTTTCTTTGGTGCGCCAAAGAATCCGTTTGATAAAAATACCCGTCACCACATTTCACTAATTGCATTTTTTGCTTGGGTTGGTCTTGGAGCTGATGGAATATCATCCTCTTCCTATGGTCCCGAAGAAGCTTTTTTAGCACTAGGGCAGCACCGAGATCTAGCAATTTATCTGGCTATCGCTACAGCATTTACGGTATTTATCATATCATATGCCTATACTCAAGTTATAGAGCTTTTTCCCAATGGCGGCGGCGGTTATCGCGTTGCCACCAAGCTTTTGGGTCGACATGCTGGATTGGTTTCAGGGTCGGCTCTCATAATTGATTATGTATTAACAATCTCTATCTCAATTGCCAGTGGCATTGACGCCCTATTTAGTTTTTTGCCGAGTGATTTGCAGCAATATAAAATATTCATTGCCATCTTTTTCGTCTGCTTTTTGGCATTTTTAAATTTGCGAGGCATGAAGGAGTCAATCAAAT